>LNFM01000289.1_pt1 | contig 130583 bp, 134 predicted proteins | sample 596031 | NCBI WGS metagenome assembly LNFM01 (sample SAMN04254537, study PRJNA301005) | activated carbon metagenome | isolation source: dual media filters at the Ann Arbor, Michigan drinking water treatment plant | place: USA: Ann Arbor | reverse complement strand
TCGCCGCCGTCAGCGTCGTCTTGCCGTGGTCCACGTGTCCAATCGTTCCTACGTTCACGTGCGGCTTCGTACGCTCAAATTTGCCTTTGGCCATTGCTCTTCCCTACCGTAATCGCGTTAATGTTTAGAAAAACCGGTTAGAAAAACGAATCAATCAAAACAGCAAAAAACGGCTGCGCAACTGCTACAAAACTACAGCACCTCAATCTGGTGCCCATGGCGTGGATTGAACACGCGACCTCTCCCTTACCAAGGGAGTGCTCTGCCACTGAGCTACATGGGCGCAAAACCCTGCTGCTTTTGCCGCCATGCTCCCGTCGGGAAGCTGTCACTCTGGAGCGGGTGAAGGGAATCGAACCCTCGTCGTAAGCTTGGAAGGCTTCTGCTCTACCATTGAGCTACACCCGCCCGGCACCACGATTACCAAAAACCTTCCAAACAACACACCACGTTCCGAGACATGCACCCCGACACTGCGCCAGGCCTGGTGGAGGGGGAAGGATTCGAACCTTCGAAGGCTGAGCCAACAGATTTACAGTCTGCCCCCTTTGACCGCTCGGGAACCCCTCCGAACGAAGCCCTCAATTATGCGAGGCCAAGTCATGGATGTCAATGAATCGGCATGGAAAATGCTGTGCAAAACCACAGGAAGCGACCCAGGATGGACACAAATCCAATCCCGTAACATCCGACGGGCAGGCGCGTGATGACCAGCGGCCATCGACTAACATTTATTTTTGTCGTTTGCCGTCGGAAGCACTCAATAAAGTCGGTGTGTGCTTACATCCCGAAAAGGGAATACGGCAACACCTTGAGAATGAATTAAATTAATAAAAATCAATAACTTGGTTCCTTAATTTCCGCCGGAGCCGCTGACGCTGCTGCCGCCGCAGACAAACAGGGTCTGACCCGAGATGTAACCGGCATCCGGGCTCAGGAAAAACCCCACCGCCCGCGCTACATCCTTGGGCGTACCCACCCATTTCACCGGAATGCTGTCGATCACCGCCTGGCGCTTGGCACTACCCTGGGGATGGCCGTTATCAAACAGTTCGGTGGCCACCGGTCCGGGGGCAACTGCATTGATCGTGATGCCATCTGCAGCCAACTCCAGGCAAAGTACCCGGGTCATACCCACCAGCCCGGCCTTGCCGGCGGCATAGGCCAGACGCTGGGTTTTGCCCAGAATGGCCCGCGAGGAAATGCTGACAATACGACCGAACCTGGCCGCGCGCATACCCGGCACCAGAGCCTGGATCAGGATCATCGCCGCCCGCACGTTCAGGGCATAGACATGGTCCATGTCCTCCACAGTCGCCGCCTCCAGGCTGCCCGGCCGATTGGCGCCGGCATTGTTGACCAGGTAACGCACCGGGTAGGTTGCGGCGACCTGCCTCGCCACCGCGCCCGCCGCCGCGGCATCGGCCAGATCAACTTCGTGGAACAGTATCTTCGGATGCCTGATCCGCGGTGGACGGCGCTGCAAGGTCACCACGGTGCGCCCTTGGTCGAGCAGGTCCTTTGCGATCGCCTCGCCGATGCCGGAACTGGCGCCGGTCACTACAGCCACGTCTTCCATGATGCCCCCCCCCTGTTTGTTTTGATGACCACGCGCCGGCCGGCGCAGCGGATGCACGATGGCGCCGATGTTATCCTCGACGCTTGCGATGAACCCAGCCGTTTCCACACTGCGGGCGATCTTCAGCCCGCGCAGCGTCGCCGTGTATGGCGCCTCCGCCGACCCGGCCAAATTCGGCGGCCGTGTCATGCAGTTTCTGCTCAAGCACGGCTATGCCGGCCGCATCGTCCCGGTCCACCCCACCGCAGCAGAAGTCCTCGGCATCCCGGCACTGCCCCGGCTCAATGGCAGCGGCATTGTCGTTGATGCCTGCCTGCTCGCCCTGCCCTCAGCCCACCTCACCACTGCACTCGAAGACGCCGGCCGCGCCGGGGTGCGCGGCGCGGTGGTCATCACCGCGGACTTCGCCGAAACCGGCGCGGAAGGCGCTGCGCGCCAGAACGAATTGGTGACGATCGCGCGCCGCCACGGCCTGCGCCTGATCGGCCCGAACTGCCTCGGCTACATCAACCCGCCGCTGAACCTGGCGCTGACCTCTTCCGTCGCGCTCGCGGCGGGGCCGATGCCGCGCGGCACCATCGGCCTCGCATGTCAGAGTGGCTCGCTGATGGCCTCGCTGATTTCCCATGCCCAGGACTGCGGTGCCGGTTTCAGCGTCGCCGCCACCGTCGGCAACCAGGCCGACATCGAACTGTGCGACTTGATTGAGTATTTCATCGACGATGAGACCACGCGCGCGATCTGCCTCTATGTCGAGGGGCTGAAGGACGGTCGGCGCTTTCTCGAACTCGCGCGCCGCGCGCACGCCGCCGGCAAGCCGATACTCGCGGTCAAGGCCGGACGCAGCGAAGCCGGACAGCAACTCACGCAATCGCATACCGCAAGCCTCGCCGGCTCCCATGCGGTTTGGGAAGCCGCCTGCCGCGACCATGCAGTGATCCTGCTTGATGATCCGGAAGCACTGATTTACTGCGCCGATTTCCTGATCCGCAGCGGCGTGCCGCAATCATCGACGATTGCCGTGATCTCGCCGTCAGGCGGCACTGTCGCGGTCACCGGTGACCGCGTCGCCGCGGCCGGACTGGCACTCGCCTCGCCCGGTGCCGCCACTGAAGCAGTATTGCGCCCGCTGCTGCCACCGGGAAGGATGATCAACCCGCTCGACGTCGGCGGCCTTCCCCGCGCCAGCGGCCTCGACAGTGCGCTCGCCGCCTACCGCGCTTTTGCCGCTGATCCAGCGATCGGCGCGATCCTGATCGCGGTGGCCACCACGCCGCAGTTGGAGGACAAGGTGCGGCAATGGGGACAGGCCGCACTCGAGGCCGGCAAACCGACGGCGATCCTGCTCACGCCGGGCACGCTGGTTGATGGCGCGCGCCAGGCGCTGCGCGACATCGGCAGCCCGTTCACCAACCGCCTCGATGATGCGCTGCGCGTGCTGCGTGCCGCAGTCGATTACGGCGAGGCGCTGCGTAATCCTCCGCCCTCCGCTCCAGCTTCAACCATCAGCGAAATCGCGCTGAAACATGCGTCGACACTGCCCGCCGGCCGCCTCAACGAACCCGATACCAAGAAACTGCTTCGAAGCTGCGGCATCGCCACCACGGAAGACATGCTGGCGCCGACAGTTGATAAAGCGCTTGCGCAGGCACGACAGATCGGCTGGCCGGTGGTACTCAAAGGTGTCAGCCGAGCACTGGTGCACAAGAGTGAAGCCGGCGCGGTGCAACTCAATCTGCAGGATGAAGCTGCACTGCGCGCCGCCTGGCAGGCCATCGCAGCCGGTCTCAGCACACACCAGGCCGGTGCCGTGCTGGACGGCTGCGTGGTGCAGCCCATGCTCAAGGGCGGCCATGAACTGATCGTCGGTTGCCGCTGGGATGCACAATTCGGCCCAGTCGTCATCGTCGGCAGTGGCGGCGTGCTGGTGGAAATCCTCGACGACGTGCAAATGGCCGTGGCGCCGGTATCCGCGGATCATGCAAAACGTTTGATCTCACAATTACGAATCGCGCCGGTACTCAACGGCGCGCGCGGACGAAAACCCGCCGACATCGACGCGCTGGCCGATACTGTTGCACGACTGAGCACAATCGCCACCGCACTCGGACCCCGGCTTACCGAACTCGACATCAATCCCCTGCTGGTGCTGGAAGCCGGCCGCGGCGCAATCGCGCTCGACGGCCGCGCCACGCTGACTGCATGAATACCCCGAAGGAGCATGCCATGAGCACTGAAGTGGTCACCTACGAATCCCGCGACGGCATTGCCATCATCACGCTGAACCGTCCCGAGAAACGCAACGCCATCAATAACGACGTCGCGCTGCAGTTGCGTGCCGCGCTGGAACGGCTCAACGACAGTGATGACCGTGTCGGCGTGCTGACCCATGCCGGCGCCCATTTCACCGGCGGCGCCGACATAAAGGGTCCGCCCGATGATTTTCCGGCCTGCGTGCCCAATGTCGGCGTGATGATGCAAAAGCCGATGGTGGCCGCCGTTGGCGGCTGGGTGGTCGGTGGCGGCGTGGTGATTGTGCAGATGTGCGATCTCTGCGTCGCAGCCAGCGATGCGAAGTTCATGTTCCCCGAGGCCAAGGTCGGCTTCACCGGCGCCGCGATTGCCGGACTTGCCGCGCGTATTCCGCACAAAGTGGCGATGGAACTGATGCTGGTCGGCAACGAAATCTCCGCCGAACGCATGTACCAGGTCGGTCTCGTCAATCAGCTGGCAGAACCCGGCAAACAACTGGAGACTGCGCTGGTCTATGCACGCCAGCTCGCCGACAACGCACCGATGGTGCTGTCAGTGCTGCGCGATTACGTCGGCCGCGTGATCCCCAAAGGCCCGTCGGAACTGGCCGCTCAGGGCCGCGCCACCATCCAGCGCATCCGCCAGAGTGGCGATGCGAAGGAAGGCATCGCCAGTTTCAAGGAAAAACGCAAAGCCAGATTCACCGGAAAATAGTTAATAAAAACAATGGCTTACAAATTATCCGGGGCAAAGATGTGAGTGCGAAGTCGACCAAGCCGGAATCCGGTCTGCCACTGCCCGCCTGGACCATCGTCGCACTGATCAGCATCGGCCTGCTCGTCGACCAGCATCTGCCCTGGGGACAGGACGCGGTCAGCGTGGTCACCTGGGCGATGTTGCTGTACTGGCTGGCGCATTCCACACCCGACACGCGCATGAGCATGATGCTCTGTGTGGCCTTCGCAACCGCCGGTGAAATTTTCCTGTCGCTGGGCTGGGGCCTTTACGAATACCGGCTGCACAACATTCCGCTGTTTGTGCCGCCGGCGCATGCCCTGGTGTTTGTGCTGGGCATCGCGATCACCAGACACATGCCCGACTCGATCATCTGGGCGGTGCCACTGGCCGCCGCGCCGCCGGTGATCATCCTGGCGTGGATCGGCGCCGACACGATGGGCCTGATTCTTTATGGGCTGCTGCTCATGTGCATGGTGTTCAGCAACGGCCGCAAGCTGTATGCGGTGATGTTCATGCTGTCGCTGGGACTGGAAATCTACGGCACCGCGATCGGCAACTGGGAATGGCTGCATGAAGTGCCGGTGACGGGATGGACCACGATGAACCCGCCGCTCGCGGCCGGCACCTTCTACTGCATGCTCGACATGCTGGTGGTCACCACGATGAACGCGATAAGACGCAACAAGGCAGGTCGCAAGGCCGCACTGGAAACCGCCGAAGAAAACCGCTAGCAGCGCGGTCGCCGGATTCAGCGCGGCTTCGCGCTGCGCGCCCGGTTCTTCCCCGGATTATTTCCCGTGGTTTTTCCCGCAACTTTTCCCGCGCTGTCACCCGCATGTGTTGCCGCACCTTTGCCGGCAACAGCAGTCGCCTTGCGGTCGCGGCTTTGCGGCGCCGGCGGCAGGCCGGTGTGCTGGGTGCGGAACTTCTGGTACTTGGTAGGCTTGCGCGCGCCTTCGGGCCTCAGGCCGGTGCCTGCGGGCTGAAAGGATGGAATCAACTGGTGCTTGCCGGACCCGATCAGGTCGGCGCGCCCCATGCGCCGCAGCGCATCGCGCAGCATCGGCCAGTTCTCGGCATCGTGGTATCGCAAAAAAGCCTTGTGCAGCCTGCGTACCTTGAGGCCCTTCGGAATCACCACTTCTTCACTGTCACGCGTAATTTTGCGCAGCGGATTCTTGCCCGAGTGATACATCGCCGTCGCGGTCGCCATCGGCGAAGGAAGGAAGGCCTGCACCTGGTCGGCACGGAAGCCGTTCTGCTTCAGCCACAGCGCGAGTTCCAGCATGTCCTGGTCGGTGGTGCCGGGGTGGGCGGCGATGAAATAGGGAATCAGGTACTGCTCCTTGCCTGCCTCCTTGGAATACTTGTCGAAGAGCTCCTTGAACTTGTAATAGGAGCCGACGCCGGGCTTCATCATTTTCGACAGCGGCCCTTCGCCGATCGCCTCCGGCGCGATCTTCAGGTAACCGCCGACATGATGCTGCGCCAGCTCCTTCACATACTCGGGCGACTCCACCGCAAGGTCATAACGCACGCCGGAACCGATCAGGATTTTCTTGATGCCGGGCAGTGCGCGGGCGCGGCGATAGAGCTTGATCAGCGGCGCATGATCGGTATTGAGGTTGGGACACACCCCCGGAAACACGCAGGAGGGACGGCGGCAGGCGGATTCGATCTCCCTGCTCTTGCAGGCGAGGCGATACATGTTCGCGGTCGGCCCGCCGAGGTCCGAAATCACCCCGGTGAAGCCCGGTGTGCTGTCGCGGATCTGCTCGACTTCGCGGATGATCGAATCCTCGGAGCGGTTCTGGATGATCCGTCCCTCGTGCTCGGTGATCGAGCAGAAGGTGCAGCCGCCAAAACAACCGCGCTGGATGGTCACCGAAAAACGGATCATCTCGTAGGCGGGAATCTTCGCCTTGCCGTAAGCCGGATGCGGCACCCGCGCGTAGGGCAATTCGTAGATCGCGTCCATCTCCTTCATCGTCAGCGGGATCGGCGGCGGATTGATCCACACCTGTTTGTCGCCATGACGCTGCACCAGCGCGCGTGCGTTGCCTGGATTGGATTCGACATGCAGGATGCGAGAGGCATGGGCGTAAAGCACCGGGTCATCGGTCACTTTCTCGTAATCAGGCATCCGGATCACGCTGCGCGCACGGTCTTCATTCTTCACTTCGCGGATAAATCTCACCACCTGCGCGCCCTTTTCCGGTGCCGGCGCCTCGGTCTTTGAGGTCACACCCTCCATCGCATAGGGATCGACCGGCGGATTCAGCGGACCCGGCAGGTCGATCCGCGCCGAGTCAATCTCAATCCAGCCCTCGGGAACGGCGTTGCGCAGAAAGGCGGTGCCGCGGATGTCGGTGATGTCTGCGGGCGACTGGCGCGCAGCGAGCCGGTGCGCGATATCGACGATGGCGCGCTCGGCATTGCCGTACACCAGCAGGTCCGCCTTGGCATCGACCAGCACCGAACGACGCACCTTCTCCGACCAGTAGTCGAAATGCGCGATGCGGCGCAGGCTCGCCTCGATGCCGCCGATGACGATGGGCACGCCGGCGTAGGCCTCGCGCGCGCGCTGGCTGTAGACAATGACCGAACGGTCCGGCCGCTTCGCCGGTTCGGCATTCGGCGTATAGGCATCGTCGCTGCGGATGCGCCGGTCCGCGGTATAGCGGTTGACCATTGAATCCATGTTGCCGGCGGTGATGCCAAAAAACAGCTTCGGCTGGCCGAGGGCACGAAATGGCTCAACCGAATGCCAGTCCGGCTGGCTGATGATGCCAACGCGGAAACCCTGGGCTTCAAGAAGGCGGCCAACAATCGCCATGCCAAAACTCGGGTGGTCGACATAGGCGTCACCGGTGACGAGGATGATGTCGCACTCTTCCCAGCCGAGCTTGTCCATCTCGGCCCGTGACATTGGCAGGAATGGGGCCGTACCGAAGCGCGCCGCCCAGTACTTGCGGTGACTGAAAATATCTTTGGGAGCGGCGGGTGCGAGTTGCATGTGCACATTATATGTCGCACGCCTTCATCCCCCTAACCCGCTGGAGCAAGAGACCCGCCTGGCAGGCGGGCTAATCCGGTAATGCCACTTTTACTGACAACAACAACGTTGTCGGGATCAGGCGGGCAAGCTTAAACTCCGGGCGCCCTCATTAAGCATGCATTTCATTTATTTTGCCGGCGGATTCAGACGGGCCACATCCTCCTTAATCGCCGCCATCCAGGAATCCAGCTGAGGCTGCACCACCTTCAAAGTCAGCGGGGCATCTCCCTTGATCTCGACCCCCTTGCCAACACGAACGGCGCGCATCAGCACTTCACCACTGACGCTGTCCAGCCATTCACCTTCCACCATCAACTTGATGTCATAGGTGGCATTACCGGTTCCCCGCTTTGCGGCAGTAACCACCAGCGCCAGGGGGACCAGTTGATAGGCCTTCAGGCTTTTGTCCACGCTGGCAGCAGTAATCGCCCAGCGGAAACGTATCACCCCCGGCCCTGCTGCTGAGACCGCCGGGATGCTGGCCTCGACGGCCTTGCGAACGCCGCCATCAATGTAAGCGCGGATTTCATCGAGGGCCCTCATGGAAACCTGCTCTGTCGGCCGGGGGGCCGGGAAAAAAGTGATCGGCTCAATAATGATTTTCTGGTAATTCTGTGGCGTCAGTTTGGGGCTGATCCAGATCTTGCGCTCCACGCCTTTGGCGTCTTTTTTCATCTCCAGCTGCGAGTAATCCTTCAGGAAACCTGCATCCTGCGACAGCGCCTGGGCAATGGTTACCAAGCAGAGTATTACGCCCAGCAACAGGGATTCTGGCTTGAATTTTTTTTCATTACACATGCTTAGCCTTTCAGTAACAAATTTCGCTTATATAAATTCATGAAAATGCTGAGCTGTCATGCGCCTTGAATACGGGTTAACCCGGCATGATCACGCCGCCGGCAATTTTAACAAGCGTGCAACTGGCCGGCCGGCTTTTACTCAGGCTTGATCCCGCATTTCCGCAATGCGCCGGCTTATTTCTGCAGATCATGGCCTGCAAAAACCGCGGGGCCCACGCCTTTATACAACACATGGGTGGCATCAATTTTCGCGATCTGCTTCAACAATTCGCCGCACAGATACCCGCCTCTGCGGTTGCCCGCCGCCCCGTATACCAGCCGTTTCGATTTCGCCAGAGTAATCGGGTCCTGCACTTTGTGAACCCGCAAGGACGTTTGCACAACCAGTATCAGCAACGCCTCGGTCAGTCGGAACGCCACGCAAAATCCTTGAGGGCGTCGTATGTGAGTTTTCTGCGGATGGAGCAATACCGTAGGCGACGTATAAATGATACCCGGCTTATGGCCATCGGCCGGCGCGCGCGACAGCAATTCAGTGCCAAGGATTCCACATGGCCGCTGGAGATGACGGCCTTGGACGGTTGTAGGCAGTGATCAAGCCAACGGCGCCGGTGGTCATGCCGGTTTCTTTCTTGACGCACACGGCAAACCGCACCTGAAACCGGAACTGACAGGAATCTTCGCATCCAGCTCAACACCGAAGACTGACCTATTGGGCGGCCGATAGCATATCCGCAAAGCTGGCACAACAGGTGTTGAAGCAGATAATGAAATTACGCATACGCCTTTTTTTCAGGATTGACAAAAGCGACTCCTCCGGCGAGGCTGCTCCAATTGCAAATCATCGGGAAAAATTCCAATGGATGCCGCACTGATCACAGTTCAAGGTTTAATGGTAATTTCATTGATCGCTGTTGGCGTGCACTTCAAGGGCATGGCCATCGGCCTCTTCGGCGCGGTTGGTGTGCTGATCTTTGTCGTCGCCTTCGGCGTCGCGCCGGGCTCGGTGCCGCTGTCAGCGATGCTGATCATCATGTCGGTTGTCACCGCCGCCGGAGCGATGCAGCTCGCAGGCGGCATCGATTATCTGGTCAGCCTCGCACAGAAAGTGATCCGCCGCTTTCCCCGGCAAATCACCTTCGTTGCGCCACTGACCACCTTCGGCTTCTGCGCCGGAGCCGGCACCGGGAATATCTACTACTCCCTGATGCCGGTAATCTACGAAGTCGCCCACGCCAACAACATCAGGCCTGAACGCCCGCTGGCGCTGTCAGCCACAGCTGGACAGCTCGCAATCACCTCGAGCCCGGTTTCCGCGGCAACCGCAGCGATGGTCGGCCTGCTGGCGCCGATGGGTTTCACGATCACAGACATTCTCTCGATCACGATGCCGGCCTCGATACTGGCGATCATCGCCGGCGCCTTCATCATGAACATGCGCGGCAAGGAGCTCGACGAAGACCCCGAATACCGGCGCCGGCTCGCAGCCGGCGAAGTCAAGCCGCCGGCTGCTGACGCCGACGGCAGCGCAGTGACCCGAGAAGGCAGGCTCTCCGCCCTTCTGTTTGGCGCCGGCGTCATATTCATCATCTGCGCCGGCATCTTCGAGGAGCTGCGGCCGAGCGTGCTGCTCAAGGGCAAAGTGGCTGACGTCGATCTATCACAGCTGATCCAGATCACAATGCTCTCGGTGGCCGCGGCGATTGTTGCCCTCTGCAAAATCAAGGCTGGCGACATCGTCAAGAGCAGTCTGTTCGACTCCGGCATGGTGGCCGTGGTCGCCCTCTTCGGTGTTGCCTGGATGGCCAACACCTTCATCGGAGCCCATGAACAAGCCATCGTCGGCAGCCTCGGCGAACTGGCAAAACAGACCCCGGTGATGATTGCCTTCGCGCTGTTCGCGGTGGCAGCCATCACCACCAGCCAGTCGAGCGCGACCTTCTCGATCATCCCCATCGGCATCGCGCTAGGCCTGTCGCCGGCGATGCTCGCTGCAATGTGGCCGGCTGTGGTCGGGGTGTTTTTCCTGCCCACCAACGGCGCGCAGATCGCCACCGTCGAGATTGACCAGACCGGCACCACGCGCATCGGCGCTGCGGTGATCAACCACTCCTTCCTGCTGCCGGTGCTGGTATTCACGCTGGTGGCGGTGGGCAGCGGCATGCTTCTCGCCGCGCTTTAACAGACACAGTCCATGGACCAGAACGGCAGCCTCGACTGGATTCCGGCCGCAACCACCTTCGCCTTCGAAGATCTGGTGTTCTGCTCGGCTGCGGAAGGTTTCGAATCTGCGGCCCGGCACATCGACACCGTGGTGCTGGGCCCGCATGCCAGCGCGCGTTTTCCGGCGGAACTGGAGCCCTTCATCGATCCGCGGCTGACCCGGCGCAAACAATACGATTACTCGGACGTCATCACCAGCGCGCTCGGCCGTGCCTGGGCCGCGGCGGATCCGGGGGTTGTGTTTGTGGAGAATCCGCATTCGCGGCTGGTGCTCGACCCCAACCGCGCACCACCTGGCGCGGTACTGCCCGGCCTGCGCGAATTCTGGTCACGCCTGGCGCGCCAGCGCGCCGGCGAAAAAATCTCCTTTGCCGGCTGCGATGCAGTGCGGCCAATCACCTTCTCCGGAGAACCCGTGCTGCTGGAGCCTGCTGATGAACAAGGCTGGGCAGCCCTCGATGCAGCCCTCGCACAAGCGCGGCGGCTAGGGCCCGAGGCCTACCTCAAAGCCTGTGACCGCGTCATCGAGCAGGTGCTGGCACTGCGCAAGCCCGGCGCCGCGCTGCGCGTGATCAGCCTGCACGACACCATGAATACCAAAATGCGCGGCGACGGCGCCATCGTCATCGAACGCCCACCGGCGGACCGGCTGCCGGAACTGGTCAACTTCGGCAACAAGGGCGATCACCGCGGCGAGGCCGGTACCGACCCCCTGACGATCAGCGCCGCGGAAATGCGGCGCATCGCCGAGGCCTGGGCGCAGGGTTTCGGCTTTGATGCCGCCACCGGCAACGACGCCATTACATTGAACAGCCCGTACAAAGGTGCATATGAAACCGTTCACTACGGCGCAAAACTCGCGGCGCTGAACGATCCCCGCGTTGGCGCGGTGCAGGTCGAGTTCCTGCGCGAAACCCTGCTTGGCGCGCAAGCCACGGCGCAGCTGCAGCAGCCGGGCACGGACTGGCCCGGAGTCGACCGGAAACATCTTGATGGCATCGTGTCAGCACTTGTCGCCGCAGGACGGTTGTTGCGATAGCAACGGTACGGCCAAGAAACCGTCCAACAGCCTACCGGAGCGCCTGCGCAACGGTCTTTGCGCCGGGGACGGGCAAGTCCTGCATTCGACACATCCGCCAAAGGTGTCACTTGCCTGTCACTTTCCATTCACTTCAGGTCCGGATGCTGAAAAATCCCATTAAAAATGAGTAACTTGCCGGCGCCCGTGGTGAAGGCCGTACGCTATCGCCCCCGCCAGTTTCGGCACGAATTTCACTTCAAGGCCGCTGTCGGCATTGCCGTCGTTTTTGCCCTTTGACGCATCCCCGTTGTCCTCGACATCCGGACGCAAGAACGTCATGGGTGAATTCTGCAACAAAAGCTGTGAAATACTGCTGCCGTACTCATCTGCCGCACGGGGATCGCGTCATGCAGCATTGCGGCGCGCCGCAGCCTGCGGCGTGGTCCCTGAGGCTGCACCATCGGGACATTGTTCGCCATCGACTTGCCAGGGGAAAACATGAAGACAGGGAATACGATCATCGCCATATTTCTTGCAGCCGCCATGCTCGCCGGTTGCGGCCCATCGGAACCCACTCCGCCACCGCCGAAGGCCGCTGCGGAACCGGCTGTTGTCGCCGACACCATCTACGCCGGCGGCGACATTGTCACGATGAACGACAAACAACCCTCCGTCGAGGCAATGGCAGTCAAAGACGGCAAAATCATTGCTGTCGGCAGCAAAGCCGAAGTTGAAAAAGCGCACAAGGGTTCCAAAACTACGATGTTCGATCTTGGCGGGCGTACCCTGCTGCCCGGCTTCATCGACGCGCACAGTCATTACTACAGCTCGCTGTCGGTCGCCAATCAGGTCAATGTCTATCCGCCCCCCGCCGGTCCTGGCGCCGATCCGGACGCCATCGTCGCGGAACTGGTGAAATTCCGCGATCAGAACAAGATTCCCAAGGATGTGGTGATCCAGGCCTACGGCTATGACGAAAACGTCATGCCCAAAGACAGACTGCTCAATCGCGACCACCTCGACAAGGCCTTTCCCGACAACCCGGTTTTGGTGGGCCATGTCTCGATGCACGGCGCCGTGATGAATTCTGCAGCCATGAAAAAGTGGGACATCACGAGCAAGACCAAAACACCGCCTGGCGGCGTCATCGTGCGCAAGCCCGGCACCAACGAGCCTTACGGCCTGATCATGGAGACCGCCTACCTGCGGGTGCATGCCTCGCTGCCCAAGCCGTCGCCCGAGAACGAAGTCGAATGGTCGATCGCCGGGCAGAAGCTCTACGCGCAAGCCGGGGTCACCACGGCGCATGAGGGCGCAACCCATGCGGCAGAACTCAAGCTGATGCAGCGCGCGGCAAAATCGGGGCGTTACCTGATTGACGTGATTGCCTACCCTTTTATTACCGAACTCGAAGCGATACTGAAGGAAACGCCGGTTGAAGCCTGGGGCAAGTATGACAACCGCCTCAAGATCGGCGGTGTCAAGGTCACCATCGACGGTTCACCGCAGGGCAAAACCGCCGCCTTCACCACACCCTACCTGACCGGCGGCCCCGGCGGCGTGAAGAACTGGAAAGGCGAGCTTACGTTTCCCCAGGATGTGATCAACAAGGCCATCAAGGCGGTTTACGACCTCAACGTGCCCCTCAACCTGCACGCCAACGGCGACGCCGCCATCGATGCCTTTCTCAAGGCGCACGAATTCGCCGCAGCCGGTGACCTGTCGAAGGAAAGGCACGTGACGATGATCCATGCCCAGTTCACGCGCAAGGATCACCTCGACAAGTACGTCGCATACAAGATCACGCCATCCTTCTACACACTGCACACCTACTACTTCGCCGAAGCCCACATCAACAACCGCGGCAAGGATCAGGCGATGTACATCAGCCCGATGCGCGATGCCATCGACAAGGGCCTGAAGCCGACCAACCATACCGACTTCGTGGTGGCCCCGCTCGACCAGATGTTCATGCTGTGGTCGGCGGTGAACCGCATTTCGCGGTCCGGTGCGGTCATCGGTGCAGACCAGCGCGTGACCCCGATGGAGGGCCTGAAAGCCATGACCATCTTCGCGGCGCGCCAGTACCGCGAAGATTCCACCAAGGGCTCGCTGGAGGCCGGGAAACTGGCCGATCTCGTCATCCTCGACAAGAATCCGCTCAAGGTCGAGCCGGCTTCGATCAAGGACATCAGGGTCATGCAGACCATCAAGGAAGGCAAGACCATCTACAAACGAGAGGGCTGATAGCGGCTAACCACGCCGCGCCGAGCTTCATCGCCTTTCTCTTGCTTGCAGGCCGCGCAGCAACAACGCACGGCGGCGGTCATGCCGCCGTGCTGCCGGGCGCGGGGTTCGGTGGGGCCGCAAGCACCATTGCGGTTGGGAGGAAGCCCAGTTAGCCCTTCGCTTGCCTGACCGAGGCCCGGCGGACCTGCATTGCCGGTTTGCCGCCGATACGATCATGCCCACCGGTTTCAACTGATTTTTGGCACCTGGTGCGCTTGTCTTGGAAGCCCTGGGTTGACGATTCAAAGATGCCCAAGTTTACGAAGCCCGGTCAACGCGGGAAAAGGAAACTGACCACAAAACGCAACCCCCAGTCTGGTTGGCCTCGCGGAGTTTCGACATAGTGCTTGTAGGTAACGCCCACACTCATGGGCTGACCACCCAAAGTCAATACTCTGGCCACACCGTAGCTGATCGGCATGGTGGTTCGTTGACCATTTCTGGCTTCCCAGTTGTAAGTGACCTCGGTTTGCAACGTGTTGGACCAACCACCGCCAAGGCTGTACGTGACAAATGGATTCATGTAGCTGACGTTGACCTTCTGCGGCCCGTCCCCGGCAAACGACCAGAGATGGTTGGCCAATGCGCCGTAGGTCCAGGCATTAGCCTGCTTGAGCACCACCCCCGTGGGGCCGGCACCCCAGCGATCCAGCCCCAGGCGGTTATCGTTGGCCGTGGGCAACAGAAGGACCGGACCCGCACCCCATATCAATCCCCCGCTGGTGGCGCGCGGCGAAAAAAACAGTGATTGGACGATATCGCCAATCCCCCATACATCATTCTGCCCGGCAGACAGTCCCGGCTGATTGATGACCGGGATGATGGTGCGTGAAATCAGATTCCAGTCTGCATTCAGGCGAAACGGAATGACGGGCTGGACATTGAGGGTGTACTGGGTTTTGTTTTCAGGGCCATAGCCGGTATCCCAATTGCTCTGCAAGGGCACCGAGATCAGATCAGCCACCGGATTGGCCGTGGCTTTGGCCAGATCATCCGCATTGCCTGCGGCACCGGCCAACCCGGAGGTCAGCAGCATGACCATGGCGTATATGTTGTATTTGCATTTCACGACAGGATTCTTTCAATAATTGAAGTTAAAAAATCATAGCACTTCCGGCATATCTGAAAACCCAAAAACCAAGTCATGCCGGATCAGTCGATCCTGACCCCGGAATTGCGCAAAACACGTCCCCACTTCTCGTAATCGGCTGCCAGAAAAGCTGAAAAATCCCGCGGCGTACTGGCCACCACATTCGAATCGAGCGCTGTCATACGCTCACGCATTCCCTGCTGCTGCAGCGCTGCGGCAATACGCTGCTGCAGTTCGTCAACCAGTGGCGGCGGCGTGCGCGCCGGTGCCACCACGCCAAACCAATTGACAAAGGCAAAGCCGGGCAGGCCCTGCTCGGCCACCGTGGGCAGTTGCGGCAATGCCGCTGAGCGCTGCGCACTGGACACCGCGATTGCGCGCAACCGCCCGGCCGCAACAAAACCCTGGGTGGTGATCTGCGAGGCAAACTGGAACTGCAACTGGCCGCTGATCACATCCAGCGCCGCCGGCCCGGCGCCCTTGTACGGCACATGGGTCGCCTCGAATTTGCCCAGCTGCTTGAGCAGCTCGCCCGATAAATGGCCACCGCTGCCATTGCCGGCCGAACCGTAGGTCAGCGGCCGGGCTTTCGCCAGCGCAATCAAATCGGCCACCTTCAGCACCGGCAGCGCCGGATTCACCACCAGCAGCAACGGCGCCTCGGTGAGCTGGCTAACCGGCGCAAAGTCGCGCAAGGGGTCGTAAGGCAACTTTTTCTGCAGATGCGGCAGCACGGTGTGCGGCGTGTAAATCACACCCAGGGTATGGCCATCAGCGGGCGCGCGCGCCAGCAATTCGGCACCCAGGACGCCGCCGGCGCCACCTCGGTTATCGACCACCACCTGCTGCTTCAGCGATTCTGCAAGCCGCTCGGCCACCAGCCGGCCGAGCAGATCGGTGGTCCCGCCCGGTGGCGCGGGCACGATCATGCGTACGGGACGTTGCGGATAACGTGGCGCTTCGGCCGCCGGGGCGATGGTCGCGCCGGCGAGCAGTGCCAGCGGCAAAACCGCCCAATGACCCGGCGTCCATGGAGTGTGTTTGTAGATCCTCATCTTGCGCCTCGAGGAATCAGTGGCTGAAATACCCGATCAGCCGCCACCACAGATAATGCACCGGGATCAGCACCAACACGCTGATCAGCGCCAGCGGCACGGTCAGCCGCAGCGCATCACGCACGCGCAACGCGGCGAGCTGCATGCCCACGACCACTGGCGGCGCCTGGTAAGGAAACAGCAGCGTCGAAAAACCCACTGCCGCGGTCATCAGCGCCGCCTGGATCGGCCAGCCCGCTGCTTCGGCAAAAGTGCCGGCCAGCGGTGACAGCAGCGCCGGCTGCGCGGGATTGGTGACGATCATCGAAGCCAGCGTCGAGAGCACGGTCAGCGTGATGAAGTTCGCCGCATCCTCGCCCTGCTCAAGGCGGATCACCGTCAGCAGCGCATCACCGAAGGCCTTGCTCAACCCGGTGTCGAGCATCACCGCGCCCAGCCCCAGCACCGCGGCAATATAGAAAAAACTGCCGAACTTGATGCGTTCCTGGAACAGCGTCACCGGCACCGCGCCGATGCGCGGCAGCATCGCCACCACCGCCGCGGCCAGCGCGATCCAGCCGGGACGGATGCCGTGCGCAAAATCACTGGCCCACAGCGCCAGTGACAGCAACAGGATCACCGCAAGGCGTTTTTCCTGGCCGCTCATCGGACGCAGATCAGCGGCCTGGCCCGCCAGGCGGGTCTGCGCCGGAAACACCCGGCATACGATGGCGGCAATCAGCGCACCCTTGATGATGCCCATCACCGGAAACTGCGCCCACAGATACTCGGCGTAGATCAGCTGCACGCCGTACAAAGTTTCAGCGGCGCCGGCAAGCACCAGGTTAGGCGCGTTCGCCGGCAGGATCGCGGTGCCGCACTGGAAGGAAGTCACGATCACCGCGAACAGCACGCCGTTGTGCCCCGGCGTACCCGGCGCGAGGCCGTGGCGCTCGGCCACCGCGGCGAGTATCGGCACCAGCAGCAGGATGCGGCCGACGGTGGCCGGCATCAGAAAAGCGAGCAGCACCGCAACCAGCACCGCGGCGGTGACCAGTTGCGGATAGCTCCAAACGCGGGTGCCCAGCGCGGCGCGTGCGATGCGCTCGCCGAGCCCGGTCATGCGCACCGCCTCGGCAATCACCAGCCCGCCGAGCACCAGCCACAGCGTGCCCGAGGTGAATCCGGAAAAGATCACCTCCGGCTTCGCCACCTCGAGCAGCACCGCCAGCGCAAAAAAGATCAGCGCGGTCAGTGCTTCGGGCAATACGCCGGTGGCCCACAGTCCCATCACCAGTACGAGCAGGCCCGCGGTGTGCATCACGTTGACCGCGACGCCGGGTGGTGGTGGCGTGAAAAAAATCGCCGCGGCGGCGGCGATGATCACGGCCATCAACCACGCCGCAGGTTTATACATTACCATCAAATCGAATTAAGTTATTGTTTTTATTGATTATTTTATTTCTTGAATTTCGCGGCCAACGCCTCGCTGCCGCGCGCCAGCATCACCAGATCCGAACCCACCGCGACGAACAGATAACCCATGTCGAGGCAGCGCTGGCCATCAGCCTCACCGACCAGAATGCCCGGCGCCTTGCCGGCCTTGGTGATGCGCTTCGCCGCGTCTTCCATCACCTTCCACACTTCCGGGTGCTGCCAGTTGCCGAGGTGGCCCATGTCGGCGGCGAGGTCGTTGGGGCCGATGAACACGCCATCAACGCCGTCGATTTCCGCGATGGCCTCGATGTGCTTCATCGCGCTCATCGTCTCCACCTGCACCAGCACACACAGCTCATCGTGCACCCGCTTGAAATAATCCTTGGTGCGGCCATAACGGTTGGCACGGGTGCAGCCCGACACACCACGCACACCCAGCGGCGGGTAACGCGTCGCCGCCACCGCACGTTTTGCTTCTTCAACATTTTGCACATACGGAATCAGCAGCGTGCGCGCGCCGACATCGAGGTAACGTTTGATCAGCACCGTGTCATTCCACGCCGGCCGCACGATGCCTTCGGCATTGCCGGCGAGCAGCGCATCGAGCTGGTTCTGCACGATGGGCAGTTCATTCGGCGAATGCTCGGTGTCGAGCAGCACCCAGTCAAAACCGGCGTCGGCCAGCACCTCGGCCGAAATCGCACTGCACAGGCTCGACCAGATGCCGATCTGCGGCTTGCCGGCCTTGATGGCTTTTTTGAATTGATTGACGGGCAGGTCCATTGATTACTCCGTTTGTTGAATGGTTAAAAGTGAATGAGTGAACGGATATCCCCTCACCCCAACCCTCTCCCCGGTTGCGGGGAGAGGGAGTTTCCGGGATTACTCGCTCACCCGTTCACCGCCTTTAGTGAACCACTTCGGGGTCCGGCGTCGGATCGCCATGATGCAAGACATCGAGATCACAACCCTGGTTGGCCTGGGTGATGTGCTGCGTGTAAATCGCACCGTAACCGCGGGTGTAATGCGGTGGCGGCTGCTTCCACGCCGCCTTGCGCTTGGCCAGTTCATCGGGGCTCACCTTCAACTCCAGCTTGCGCGCGGCGACATCGAGTTCGATCAGATCGCCATCACGCACCAGCGCCAGCGGGCCGCCGACAAAGGACTCCGGCGCAACGTGCAGCACACAGGCGCCGTAGGAAGTGCCGCTCATCCGCGCATCGGAAATCCGCACCATGTCGCGCACACCTTGTTGCAGCAGCTTCTTGGGTATCGGCAACTGCCCCCACTCCGGCATGCCCGGCCCGCCCTGCGGACCGGCGTTCTGCAGCACCAGCACCGAATTCTTGTCGACCACCAGATTCTCGTCGTCGACCCGCGCGTAGAGATCATCGTAATTCCTGAACACCACCGCCGGCCCGGTGTGTTTCATCAGATGCGGTTCGGCCGCGGTCGGCTTGATCACCGCGCCGTCGGGGGCGAGATTGCCGCGCAGCACCGCCAGACCACCATTGGCCGACAGCGGATTGTTGCGCCGGCGAATCACGTCGTCGTTGTAGATTTTCGCGTCCTCGAGATTCTCGCCCAGCGTACGACCGTTGGCGGTTTTGCAATCCAGATTCAGCAGATCCTTCAGCTCCGACATCATCGCGCGCAGGCCGCCGGCGTAATAAAAATCCTCCATCAGGTATTTGTCGCCGGCGGGGCGGATGTTGGCCAGCACCGGCGTGCGCCGTGCCAGCTCATCGAAACGTTCGAGCTTCAGCGGCACACCGGCACGACCCGCCATCGCCACCAGATGGATCAGCGCATTGGTCGAACCCGACAGCGCATGCACGATGGTGATCGCGTTGTCGAAGGCCTGCGGCGTGAGGATTTCCGCGGGTTTCAGGTCCTCCCACACCATTTCAACAATGCGCCGCCCGCTGGCGGTGGCCATGCGAGCATGGTTGGCGTCCGGCGCGGGAATCGACGCCGCGGCCGGCAATGTCAGGCCCAGTGTTTCAGCAACCGAAGTCATCGTCGAAGCCGTGCCCATGGTCATGCAATGGCCGTAGGACCGCGCGATGCCTTCCTCGACCTCGCCCCACTCGCGCTCACCGATGGTGCCGGCACGCAGCTCGGCCCAGTATTTCCAGGAATCACTGCCTGAGCCCAGCGGTTCGCCATGCCAGTTGCCGCGCAGCATCGGGCCCGCGGGCACATAGATGAAGGGCAGCCCCATTGAAGTCGCGCCCATGACCAACGCCGGCGTGGTCTTGTCGCAGCCGCCCATCAGCACCGCGCCATCCACCGGATAACCGCGCAGCAGCTCCTCGGTCTCCATCGCCAGCAAATTGCGGTACATCATCGTCGACGGCTTCTGGAAGGGCTCGGCCAGTGCGATCGCCGGCATTTCCAGCGGGAAGCCTCCCGCCTGCCACACACCACGCTTCACTTCCTCGGCGCGGGTGCGGAAATGGGCGTGGCAGGGATTGATGTCGCTCCAGGTATTGATGATCGCGATCACCGGTTTGCCGGCGAAATCCTCGCGCGAATAACCCATCTGCAGGGTGCGTGAGCGGTGCGCGAACGAGCGCAGGCCCTTGACGCCAAACCAGCGGTGACTGCGCAACTCTTCCGGGCGTTTTTTTGTGGTCGCCATCGGTGCTCCTCCAAGGCTGAATGCGATGATTGTTCAAGACGATTCTAACCGAGCCGCGGGTCCGGCCTTACGGTAGACTTTGCCCCTAGTTACAAGGCATCCCCACATCATGGACGGCACGCACCTTGGACATCACCCATAATCCGGGCACCCTCGCCCACAACGTCAAACGCCTCGCCCACCTCGACCTGCCCGGCGCCGGCCAGGTCTATGTCGAAGGCAGCCACTGCTATGTCGGCCACATTCCGAACAAGCAGCAGCTCGGCACCACCATCCTCGATGTCGCCGATCCGAAAAATCCGAAGATCCTGTCGCAGATTTTTCTCGATGATCCCGATTCACACGCACACAAGGCGCGTGTCATCGGCGACCTGATGATCATCAACAGCGAACGCAACATGACCGCGATCGGCCGCAAGGCCGACGAACTGCCCAAGCTGCGAACACGGCTCAGCGCCGAACTCGGCCGCGCGCCCAACCACGCCGAACTCGCGGCAAGGCTCGGTGTTGCCGTCGCCGACATCCCGGCGGTGGAGGAAGCCGAGCGCCGCCCCTACGAGCGCGGCGGCTTCAGCCTTTACGACGTCTCCGACAAGACCAAGCCGAAGCTGATCCATTTCCAGAAAACCTGGGGCCGCGGCGTGCACCGCTTCGACATGGACGCGAACTACGCCTACATCTCGACCGAGATGGAAGGCTTCATCGGCAACATCCTCGTCACCTACGACATCCGCAACCCGGCAAAACCCGAGGAAGTGTCGCGCTGGTGGATGACCGGCCAGCACATCGCCGGCGGCGAAAAACCAACCTGGCCCGGCCGCCAGCACCGTCTGCACCACACCCTGCGTTTCGGCAACGAGCTGTGGGCCGGCTGCTGGCACGGCGGCGTGCGCGTGGTCGATGTCACCGACATCCGCCATCCAAAAACCGTGGGCTCGTACAACTACCACCCGCCCTATCCGGAACCCACCCACACCTTCATGCCGGTGCTTAAACCGCTCGACGGCAAGCGCATCGCGGTGGCCATCGACGAGGAGGATCACGCCCACGATGCCGCCGAAATGGCGCGCCGCCGCGGGCGCCCGCACGGCTGCCTGTGGGTGTTCGACGTCTCCGACCTGTCCAACATCAGGCCGCTGTCACTGTTCGAAGTCAGCGAACTCGACAGCCCGTGGAGCCGCACCGCGCCGGGCCGCTTCGGCGCCCACCAGTTCCAGGAACACTGGAAGGGTGGCGACACGCTGCTCTACTGCGCCTGGTTCTCCGGTGGTTTGCGCATCGTCGATGTCGCCGATCCTTCGGCGCCGCAGGAAGTCGGCTGGTACATTCCGGAGCCCTGCGGCGGCAAACCCTGCCCGCAGACCAATGACACCGAGGTTGATGACCGCGGATTGATTTATATTGTTGATCGCTACTGCGGCTTCGACATCCTGGAATTCACACCGCGATCCTGAACATCCATACATGACAACGCAACGAGGATGAAGACGATGTCCACCAAGAACCCCTGGCTGGTCCCCGGACTTGCAGCACTCGCGCTGACCACTGCTCCGATGATGACGTTGGCCCAGACCCCGGCCAAACCCCAGGCCAAAGCGCAGGCGCAGGCTTACCCCAACAAACCGGTGCGCATGATCGTTGCCCTCGCGCCCGGCGGCGGCACCGACACCATCGGCCGCTACCTCGCCCAGAAAATGAGTGAAGCCTGGGGCCAGAACGTGGTCGTCGACAACCGGCCCGGCGCCGGCGGCTCCATCGGCACCGAGCTGGTCGCCAAGTCGCCGCCCGACGGTTACACCCTGCTCACCAACTCATCGGGCGTCACCATCACGCCGAGCATCATGAAACTGGGCTATGACCCACGCAAGGATCTGCTGCCGGTCAGCCTGGCCGTGATCTCACCCGGCGTGCTGGTGGTGCATCCTTCGATGCCGGTGAAGACCGTGCAGGACCTGATCGCGCACGCCAAGGGCAAACCGGGTGAACTGCTCTTCTCGTCCTCGGGCCAAGGCTCGGGCCAGCACCTGGCGATGGAACTCTTCGCGCAGATGGCCGGCCTCAAACTCACCCACGTGCCATACAAGGGCACCGCGCCAAGCATCACCGACGTCGTCGCCGGCCGCATTTCGATGACCATCGCCAGCGTGATCTCCACCCGGCCGTTCTTCACCACCGGCAAGCTGCGCGCGATCGCCACGGTCGGACACAAGCGTTCCCCGGCATTGCCGGAGATGCCCACCATCGCGGAAGCCGGTGTGCCCGGCTTCGGCTACAACAACTGGTACGCGGTGTTCCTGCCCGGCGGCACACCCAAGCCCATCGCGCAACAGGTACAACAGGTCATCACCAAATCGGTCACCTCGGCAGACGCGCAGAAGCTGCTGCTGGGCCAGGGCCTGGATCCCGTAGGCAACACGGTTGACGAGTTCGGCAAGATGTACCTCGAGGAAATCGACCGCTGGGCCAAGGTCGTCAAGCAGGTTGGCCTGCAGGCCAACTAAACAAAGCGCGGCCGGAACACGACCGCGTTGCAACTTCAGGGCAATGAATGAGTACTGACTTTCGTGTAATGACTTCAGGCGCCTTCACCGCCGCCCACCTCGCGCTGATCCCCGCAGTTGAGCAGTTGACCGGCAAAAAGGTGGTGACCGTCACCACCTCAATCGGCACCGGCGAGACTTCGATCCCCAACCGCCTGAAGCGCGGCGAACAGACCGATCTGGTGATTGTTGCCGACCCGGTGCTGCGCCAGTTCATTGCCGACGGACTGGTGCAGGCCGATGGCGCCACGGTGATTGCGCGCTCGATGATCGGTTTCGCGGTGCGCGCCGGCACGCCCGATCCGCGGATCAGGACCGCCGAAGACCTGAAGCGTGTGCTGCTCGCGGCCAAAGCCATTGGCTACTCGGCCAGTGAAAGCGGCAAGTACTTCACCACTGAACTGGCGCAACGCCTCGGCATCGCCGAACAGGTGCTGCCGAAAAGCCGCCTGATCGGCGGCGGCGAACGGGTCGGCACGGTGATTGCCCGCGGCGAACTTGATTTCGGCTTTCAGCAGATCAGTGAGCTGCTGCCGGTGGAGGGCCTCGCCCACATCACCCCGCTGCCGCCGGAGCTGCAGAAGGTGTCGAACTTCGCCGCCGGCATCGCGAGGACTTCATCGGATCCGGCGCTCGCAGCCAAGGTCATCGCCTTCCTTGCCTCGCCGGCGAACGCAGCAACGCTGCGCGCCACCGGCCTCGAACCGGTGGGCTGACGCGGTGTTCGCGGGGACCGCGCCTTACTCGATCCCCGCCGCCACAAACAGCGGCTTGCCCACCGGGCCGCCGAAGAATTTCACCAGCTCCTGCGCCAGCGCCTTTTGCGTGCCGGCGCTCATCGGTGTCGCGATGTAGGGCGTGTAGTTCTGGATTTCCGGCGGAAAGGGGCCGACCAGGATCAGGCCGTGTTCCTTCTCAAGCAGGATTTCGGTGATCGGACCAAAAGCCACTTCGCGGCCCTTGCCCTTCAGCGCATGCTTCATCACCTCGGCACCGGTGGTGTAACGCGCAGCCTTGCCCTGCACCTGTTCGTAAATGCCCCATTTCTTCAGCAGGTTCTCGAAATAAAGCCCGGTGGTCGCGGTGTTGAACACGATCGAATCGGCTTCAAGCACGGTTTTCCTGATGTCATCGACGCTGGCAATCGCCGGGCGCGGCGCGCCGGGACGGATCGCCACTCCTGAGCCAACCCGGCCGACATCGACACCACCCGCTTCAACGCGGCCGGCCTCGAGGAATTCCTTGACCGCCACCGGCGGCGCAACGATGACATCGAAGGTATCGCCGGCAGCCACGCGCTTGCGCATCTGCGGCGTGGTCTGAAAGGTGATGGTCACCTTGTGTCCGGTCTGCTTTTCGAAAGCAGCCGCGGCGGCCTTGATGCCGGGTTCGATGGCACCGCCGCTCATCACGGTGATTTCAGCGGCCTGCACCGCGCTCGAAAGCACCGCACCTGCCAATACCGCGTAATACTTGTTCATCAATGTTCTCCGGGAAAGGCGTTCAGAAAATTCTGCTCAGGAAATTCCGGTCTTGGCAAACAGCACCTTCGCTTCAGCCGACACCAGCGCCCGCGCCAGCGCCGCCGCCTGCTGCTGCTGGCCGCTCGCGGCGGAGGCAGCCGCGTCGTAGGTGGTGATCTTCGCCGCCACCGGCGGCAGGGGGGCGGCGAGCTTGACGCGGCAGCCCTTGTCCATCAGCACCATCGCCTCGGAAACCTGGCCAAAACCCAGCGCGCCGATGCCAGCGGCCTCGACGCCGCGCATCACTTCCGAACCGGTATCAACCACGGTGATCTTCGCGGCCAGCGATTCGGCCAGGCCCAGATCGGCCAGCAGCTTCTCGATATAGACGCCGGTCGAAGCGCGGTTGTAGACGACCTTTGTCGCCGCGAGCAGCGCGTTGCGGAAAGCCCCGGCATCGGGCAACTGCAGGTCGGGTGCGTCGGCATGGAGCACGATGCTCATGCGCGAGCTGCCGATGCGGCCGCGGGTAGCGGCGTCGATGCGACCCGCCGCGGCGAGCTCATCCATCACCGCCGGCGTGGCCACCACCACATCCACCACTTCACTGCCGAGCATGCGCTGGCGCAGTTTCGGCACCGGCGTGAATTCGGCTTCGACCTGGACGCCGGCGCCCTGCCCGAACTGCGCGGCAACCATCGCCACGCCGCGCTTGACCGCGCCGCCACTGAGGATTTTCAGGGTATCCATCGCCGGGCCTTTTTCAGTCGATACCGGTGGCGGCCATCGCGGCGCGCGCCTCCGGCGTTTTCAGATAAGCGATAAACGCGGCCGCGGCCTCGCCGCCACCGCCGGCCACGGCGGCTGCGGCGTCGTAGGCGGTGATGCTCTGCAGCGCGTCGGGCAAGGGTCCGGCGAGTTCAATCGCGACACCCTTGTCGATCAGTTCGCGGATTTCCGGCAGCTGACCGGCGCCGAGCAGTCTTTCCGCGGACCCCGCGACCATGTCCATCACCTTCACGGTGTCGGGTTGGCGGCGGACCTTGTCCGCGGCAAAGCCCTGCTGTTCGAGCAGCTTGGCCACGTAATTGCCGCTGTTGGCGAGATTGGCGACCACCGCATCAGCCTGTTCGACGGCACGGCGGAAGGCCTCGGTACTGGAAAGCGCAGCTGCCGCGGCGCCCTTGCGCATCGCCAGGCCCATGCGCGCGCGGCCCAGCGTGGTGCGTGTTGCCGCAGTGACACGGCCGGCGGCGGCGAATTCGTCCATTGTCGCCGATGGCACCACGGCGATGTCCACCGCCTCGCCGGCCAGTATGCGTTCACGCACCGTCGGTGCGCCGGTGAATTCCACCGTGACTTCGTGGCCGCTGGCCTTGCCGAAGTCGGCGGCAATCCTGGTGATGCCGCGCTTGACCGGACCGGCGCCGAGTATTTTGAGTTGTGCCATGGGTGTTGCCACGCTCCGTTGAATTTAATAAATCTTCAAAAACAATTTACAGGATGGGCAGGATGGACAGGACAAGGTCAAGCCCTCCAGGCGCTTTTATCCTGAATCCTGTCCATACTTTTAACAGGTCTTCTTCAATCCGCCTTGGCACCGGATTCCTTGATCACCTTGGCCCATTTCGGAATCTCGGCCTTGATGTGTGCCGCAAACTGCTCGGCGCTGCCGCCCCGAACGATCGCGCCCTGGGTCACCAGGAATTTGTTGACCTGGGGGTCTTTCAGCACGGCGTTGATTTCACTGTTCAACTTGGCCAGCACCGCGCGCGGGGTGCCGTTCACCGCAACCATGCCGTGCCAGGTCGAGGCTTCGAAGCCGGGCACGCCGGATTCAGCGACAGTGGGAATGTTGGGCATGGTATCCATGCGTTCCAGTGTCGTCACCGCCAGCGGACGCAGCCGGTTGGCATCGATATAGGCCTTGACCGACAGCGCAGTGGCGAAAATCAGCTGGCTGCGTCCGGCCAGCACATCGGTGATCGCCGGACCCGCGCCCTTGAACGGGATGTGCACCATGTCGGTTTTGGTCATGCTCTTGAACAACTCCGCCGCGAGGTGCGCAGCGGCGCCGCTGCCCGAGGAGGCATAGTTGAGCTTGCCCGGACGGCCGCGCAGATAGGTCACCAGCTCCTGCACGGTTTTTGCGGGCACGTCGGGATGCACCACCAGGATGTTCGGCTGCGAAGCCACCCAGGTCACCGGCACCAGATCCCTGGCCGGATTGAAGGTCATCTTCGGATACAGCGTGGCGTTGGCGGCGAGTATCGCGTTGTTGGCAATCATGATGGTGTAACCATCCGGCGGCGATTTGGCGACGATCTCGCCGGCGACATTGCCGCCGGCACCGGGCCGGTTGTCGAACACAAAGGGCTGGCCCATGCGCTCGGACAACTTGCCGCCGACCAGCCGCGACAGGATGTCACTGGGGCCGCCGGGCGTGAAACCGATGACCATGCGCACGGTTTTTGTCGGATAGTTGGTTGCCGACTGCGTGGTCAGCGATTGCGCGGTGGACTGCGCGGCAACCTGCGCCAGTGGCGCAAGACCGCAGACCGCGAGCACCGCCGCGGCCAGCCATGGGGTATTCATGTTGTTCTCCTCCGGAACGGCGCGCCCGGACGAGCGCGCCACGAATCAGCTTAGCAACGGACTCAGCCACTGACAATCGGCCATGCAAGTTGTTGGGCGACCTCTCAGGCGATGCTATTCTATGCACCCGCTGCGGCAGTGGCCCGGATGACGGACTGCTGGCAGCCTGCCAGCGGACCGCCCACGGCGGTTCATGCGTTTTTTCTTCAAGGACAGCATCCATGAGCAAGACTCCGCGCATCAAGGGCGTGCTCGCCCCGGTCGTCACCCCCTTCGACAAGGATCTCAATCCCGACACCCGCCGCTTCATCGCACAATGCAAATGGCTGGTGTCACAGGGTTCAGGGCTTGCCTGCTTCGGCACCAACAGCGAAGCCAACTCGCTGTCGGTTAACGAACGTCTGGCGCTGCTCGACGCGCTGCTCGCCGCAGACGTGGACCCGCAGCGCATGATGCCGGGCACCGGCTGCTGCGCGCTGTCGGATTCGGTCAAGCTCACCGAACACGCGGTGAAAGCCGGCTGTGCCGGCGTGCTGATGCTGCCGCCGTTCTACTACAAGGGCGTCAGCGACGAAGGCCTCTACCGCAACTTCTCCGAGATCATCCAGCGCGTCGGCGACAGCCGGCTGCGCATCTACCTCTACCACATCCCGCCGGTCGCGGTGGTCGGCATCACGCCGAAACTGGTCGAGCGGCTGCTCAAGCAGTATCCCGAAACCATCGCCGGCATGAAGGACAGCTCGGGCGACTGGAACAACACCAAGACCTTCCTCGACAACTTCGCCAAGCAGGGCTTCGATGTCTTCGCCGGCAGCGAATCCTTCCTGCTCGCCAACATGAGGAACGGCGGCGCCGGCTGCATCTCGGCCACCGCCAACGTCAACCCGGCGGCGATCGACAAGCTCTACCGCGAATGGAAAAACGCCGACGCCGACGCGCAGCAGAAGGCACTGGACGTGGTGCGTGGCACCTTCGGCAACAGCAAGTACGTGATGATCTCGGCGCTGAAGGCCGGCATCGCAAACTACAGCGGCGACGAGCAGTGGTGCACCGTGCGCCCGCCGCTGGTCGAACTGTCGAAAGAGCAGCGCGCCAGCCTCGCCGCCGAGTGCAAGGCGATCGACTTCCAGATGCCCGGCCTGAAGGCCTGATCCCTCTGAGCATTGATAAATTATTCAATAAAATCAATAACTTAAATGTCAGTCAACACACCCTCGGCTGCCGCCCCGCTCTGCGCCGGGCCCGACTTCAATCCGCACCCGCCGAAATTCAAAATGCCGGCGAACGCCTGCGACAGCCATGCCCATGTAATGGGACCGTCGGCCCGTTACGACTATTCACCCGCGCGGGTCTACACGCCACCTGATTGCCTGCCCGACCAGTACCGCCACCTGCTCGACACCCTCGGCGTCGAACGCGCGGTGCTGATCCAGCCCAGCGTCTACGGCACCGACAACGCGGCAATGCTCGATGCGATGAAAGCCGACCCGAAACGCCTGCGCGGCGTGGCAGTGGTTGATCCTTCAATCAGTGACGGAGAATTAAAAGCGCTCGATGCCGCCGGCATCCGCGGCCTGCGCGTGAACATCGTCGATGTCAAAGACCGCAAGCCGGGCACGCTGCCGCTGGAAGTACTGCGCCCGCTGGCCGCGCGTATCAAGCCCATGGGCTGGCACATCGAATTCCTGATGCACGCCAATGAATTTGCCGACCTGGACAAAACCTTCGCCGATTTTCCGGTGCCGATCGTGCTCGGCCACCTCGGTTACATGAAGGGCTGCCCCGGCACCGACAATCCCGGCTTCCAGGCACTGCTGCGGCTGATGCAGGCGGGCAAGGCCTGGGTGAAACTGACCGGTCCCTACCGCATCTCCAACCATGACCTGCCGCACCCCGATACCACCCCCTACGCCCACGCGCTGGTCAAAGCGAATCCGGCGCAGGTGATCTGGGGCACCGACTGGCCACATGTGATGCACAAGGGCCGCATTCCCAATGACGGCGAAATGACCGACCTGCTGCTCGACTGGGTGCCGGATGAAAAACAGCGCGAGCAGGTGCTGGTGGGGAATCCTGCCCGGCTGTACGGGTTCTAGACCACACTCTGGATTGTAGCTATCCGGGGTGAGAGATGGAGCTACAACGGGTTTACCGCGACGGGATAAACCCGTCCCAGTAAACCCGGCGCGCTAGCGCGCGCCATCAAGAAAAATCCTATTGCATGTTCTTGGGATGACTTTGCAGTATTGAGTCTTGATTTCTTGGCTAGCACTCAAACTTTGAATCTCGATCAACTGAACCACCGAGAAATTCTCAGTAGTTGTATTCTATTAAGCAATTGATTTTTATAATATTTTTTGGCCGTTAACTTCGAGAAAATTCTGCACATACTGCATGCGCATCTGGTGCGATCAATGGCTTACACCCAATTCTCCACAGCCAGACTGCTGACCCGGCGGAAATGCTTTTCGTTGTTGGTTACCAACACGGCTGACATGCTGCGAGCGTGCGCGGCGATCATCAGATCCATATTGCCGATGGGGGTGCCGTCTTTTTCAAGCTTGACGCGGATATCGGCATAGTGGTCGGCGGCGGCACCATCCCAATCCAACACGGTCAATCGCCGCACGAAATCCTCGACCACAGGACGTATCTTCTTGGCTGAAACCGCCGACTTCACGCCATACAAAAGTTCGGCCTGCGTAATGACGGAGATACACAACAGGCCGCTGTCGAGCTTGGCGAAACGCAGGCGGACCGATTCAGGGCGATTGCGAATGATGTAGCTGCTGGTATCCGTATCCAGCATGTATCGCTTCATTTAAAGAGCCTTCTCTTCTGGGGAGGCGCGTCTTTTCTTTTAGCCATGAAATCAGCTGATACCTGATGCCCGGCGGCAAAAAAATCATCCCATGAGGAAGGCTTGGCTGACAAAATCACCCGGTCAGCTTCTTTGCTGATGAATACCTCATCTCCTTTGAATCGGTACTTCGCGGGCAGGCGAACGGCCTGGCTACGGCCGTTTTTAAACAGCTTGGCGGTTTGCGGCTTATCCATGATGAGATGCCTCCTGTGATTTCAGACCCAATAAGTATATATCACGGTATATACCATTGAATGTATAGCCCCCCAAGGGCCTGCCGCAAAGTCATCAAACCAGTCCGATCTCCTTCATGTATTTGAGCACCCCGGGATGAATCATCTCCGGGGTCGGCGCCGCGGCCAGTGTGTTGGTCAGCGTAGATTCGGCCGCCTGATCAAGTTTTGCCGACAGCGCGGCGTGGCCGGTGTGTAATGCCTTGGCCAGCCGATAGGCAACATCATCAGGTAACGAAGCGCGCGCCAGCACGAAGGGCCATGAGCCGACTGAATTGACCGGACCAGTCTGCCCCGGATAGCTGCCGGCGGGCATCGTGGTCTGTTTCAGGAACACATGTTTGGCCTGGATGCGTTTGATCTCTTCCGCGCTCGGCGAAATGAAGCGCATGCCTTGCGGATTCTTCGCGATGTTCATGAACGGCGGCCAGCCGACGCCACCGCCCCACATTGCCGCAGCTTCACCACTGTTGACCAACGGCGGACCGTCGCCGGCCTTTTCCAGCAGGCGCGCGTCGAAATCCTTCTTGATGTCGAGGCCGAGGCCGTCCATCACATAGCGCGCGAGCACGACAAAACCCGAGCTCGAAGCGCCCCAGACCACGGTCTTGCCGACGAGATCGCTGATGCTGTGGTACGGGCTGTCGGCGCGCACCATGAACATGCCCGCCTGCGAATAGGTGGCGTTGATGATGCGGATGTTCTTGCAGGGTGCACGGCCGATGCCGTTGACCGCCTCATAGGTCACTTCACCGGTGGCCAGCGCGATGTCGAGTGAGCCGTCGTCGATGCGGCCGACGTTCTCGCCGCTGCCCTTGGTGTTGATCGGCTCTATGCCCAGCGTGGCGTCGGTGGCATTGAGCACCTCCGCATACGGCCAGCCATAGGCGGGGAAACCGCCGCCGGGGGTTGCGGTGCCGAGCACCACTTTGGTTTTTTCAGTCATTGCCCCTTCTCCTCCAATGAGTTCCTCGTTTGAATTCTTCGCCCAAGCGAAGCCGCATGGTAAACGCGACCCGCCGCGCTGGGCTAGTATTTGGCGATGAACTCACCGCACCCGCCCGCCCGCATCGCCGCGCTGCTGCTGATCGTGTTCGGTCCGCTGGTCTGGCTGCTGATCGGCCACGGCCAGCCGATCCCGCAGGACCCCGGCTACCACCTGTTTGCCGACGGGCGCAGCTGTCTCGGCGTTTCCAATTTCGGCAATGTCGCGAGCAACCTCGCCTTTCTGGCGGCAGGCCTCGCCGGGCTGTTCGCCGCGCGTCGGGCCGGTGGCGCGCGGCTGAGCTGGCAGGCCTTCTTCGCCGGTGTCGCGCTGGTCAGCGCGGGCTCGGCCTGGTACCACCTCAACCCCTCGGACGCCACGCTGTTCTGGGACCGGCTGCCGATGACCCTGGCCTTCATGGCGCTGTTCTCGGCGCTGCTGACCGAGCACCTCGGCCCGGCGCTGGAGAAACGGCTGCTGCCGGCAGCGGTGGTTGTCGGTGGCGCAAGCCTGGTCTGGTGGCAACTGAGCGGTGACCTGCGCATCTACATCTGGGTGCAGGCGGCGCCACTGCTGGCGGTGCCCTACCTGCTTGCCGCGTTTCCGGCGCGCCATACCCAGCGGCTGTGGCTGCTGTGGGGCGTTGGGCTGTACGCGCTGGCGAAAGTGGCTGAACACCACGACTACGAAATTTATGCCTGGAGCGGCATGACCGTCAGCGGCCACACGCTGAAGCACCTGCTCGCCGCGGCGGCGGTGTACTGCGTGGTGGTGATGCTGAATCGGCGTCAGAGTTTGACGCCGGTGGCCTCTTCCCAGTAGCGCACGATTTCGGTCTGGTCCACTTTCGCGCCGACCTGCGCCACCGCGGCATCCCACAGCTCCGAGACCTTCTCGCCCAGCGGCACCGCGGCTTCGAGGGCATGCGCCATGTCGACGGCGATTTTCACGTCCTTGGCGATGAAGGACAGCGCCATGCCGGTGGCGTATTTGTGGGTCAGTATCTGCGGAATCACCTTTTTCTCGATCGGATGGTTGCGCCCCGCGCACATCGGCACCAGCGCCTCGGCCATCATCTTCGCATCGAGGCCGAACTTCTTGCCGATGGTCAGCGCCTCGATGGCATTGATCAGCGCGCAGGCGTTGACGTAATTGGCCAGCGCCTTCATTGCATGGCCGGCACCGATGGCGCCGCAGTGCACGAGGCTGCGGCCCATTGCCTTCAGCAGCGGCGTCACGCGTTCGACCAGGGCCGCATCCCCGCCGGCCATGATGTCCAGCGTCGCGTCCTTCGCGAACACCACGCCGCCCATCACCGGCGCATCGACCATCTGCAGCCCGAGTTTTTGCAGCGCCTCGGCGGTGCTGCGGGTGCCCGTCGGATCGCAGGTACCCATGTCCACCAGCACCGCGCCGGGTTTCATCCCCGCGGCGGCACCGCCGTCGAGCAGTACCCGGCGCACCACCTTGTCATCGGGCAGCATGGTGACGATGGCATCGCGGCCCGCGGCAAGTTCGGCGAGTGATGCCGCGGCGCGACCGCCATGCTGGGCAACGAAGGCCGCCGCGGTTTCGGCGCGTGCGTCGAACACGGTGACGTCGAAACCGCCCTTGAGCAGGTTCGCCGCCATCGGATTGCCCATGTTGCCTACACCAATGAAGCCTATTGAACGGAGTGCTGACATGATCGAAAACCCCAAGGTCAAGAGCAGCCACAGAGGTCACAGAGAGCACAGAGAAATCCAAGGCACACCCCAAGCGGGGGTTTGGGGCTTGAAGTTCTCAGTGTCCTCTGTGACCTCTGTGGCTAAAGGTTTTAAGGTTTAGGTTTAAAGCCTTACCACAGCGCCCCGCGCGCGGTGATCGGCCAAAGGGCTTCGACCTTGCCGCCGCGCACACAGACGAAGTGGTCATACAGATTGACGGTCGGATCGCAGTGGCCGGGGATCAGCCGCACCTTGTCGCCCAAAGCGAAGCCGGCCGAGCCGTTCATCCTGATCACGCCGTGCTCGTCGGAGGCCTTGATGAACTCGGCCTTGGGAAAATCGGCGACACGCGGCATGCCGGAGTCGATGCTCGAGGCCTTGAGGCCGGCATCGACGATGGCGATGTCCTCGCGCGTGCGGCTCATCACCGTCGCATAGACAAACAGGCTGTGCCCGAACTGAGGAATGCCGCTTTCGGTCCAGTCGTTTTTGGCGTAGTCGGCATCCATGAAAATGTATGAGCCGACCTGCAGCTCGTCGTAGACCGAACTCGCCACCTCGAACAGATAGGTGCCGGTGCCGGCACCGGTGACCTTGCCGCGCGGCAGTCCGGCCTTTTCGGTCAGCGCCAGCGTCTTTTGCACAGCCTCGACCGCGGCGGCAATGGCTGCACGGCGCTCTTCGACCTTGCGCTGGTGCTGGGCCGCCCCCTGATAGGCCTGCAGCCCGGCGTAACGCAGGTTTTTGCAGGCGGCGATGGCCTGGGCAATCTTCAGCGCCGGCTCACCAGGCTCGACGCCGCAGCGGTTGGCGCCGACATTGACCTCGACCAGCACGTCGATGGTGACGCCGAATTCACGGGCGGCGGCGTCGATGTCCCGCACATTGCCGGCATCATCGGCGCAGACCGTGACCTTCGCCTGCTTCGCCAGCGCGGCAAGCCGCCGCAGTTTGGTCATGCCGACCACTTCATTGGCGATCAGCACATCGGGCACGCCGCCCTCGACCATCGCCTCGGCTTCGCTGACCTTCTGGCAGCACACGCCGACCGCGCCGGCAGCAATCTGGCGCAGCGCGATCTGCGGGCATTTGTGGCTCTTGGCATGGGGCCGCAGCATGATCTTGCGACCGGTCAGCGACTCCGTGAGCCGCCGCATGTTGGCTTCGAACACATCGAGGTCGAGCAGCAGCGCCGGCGTGTCAACTTCGGCCAGCGCCATGCCCGGCCTTGCAGGCGGAACCCGGGGCATTGGTTATTGGCCCTTCGCGCCGGAGTCGCCGTCGTTGTTGCCGTAGTAGCCGCCGGCCATGGTGCCATCCGCCGCCTTGCCGATGATGCCGTGGGACATGTCCTTGACCGCGAAGAACATCGCGTCCTCCTCGGGCATCGCAATCGTGTAGTGCACGATGTTCGCCGGGAAGTAGAGCAGCGTGCCGGGGCCGCAGATCTGCTCGGGACCGTCGCCGACCTTGACCCGCATCTGGCCTTTGACGATGTAGTTCCACTGCTCGTTGGGATGCAGGTGCGGGCGCGAACCGGTGCCTTTTTCCTTGGTCACCAGCGTGCACTGCATGCGCTCACCCTCGACCACCGGGCCCATCGCCGTGGAATAACCGGTGCCGGCTTCGATCTGGTCCATTTCCGTCATCTTGAAAATGAACTTGCCGTTGCCGCCCTTGATCGCGCCCTTGGTTTTGGTTTCTGCGTCGGCCATGATTCTTTTCCCGTCCGGTATCAGATGATCGCCTTGAGGCCGGCCTTCTCGGCACCGAAGGCGCAGACCGCTTCATCCTCGTCACCGGTGCCGCCGCTGGCGCCGGCGGAGCCGACGGTGTTGCCCTCGGCATCCTTCAGCAGCACGGCGCCGGTCTGCGGCAGGAACTTGCCCTGCGCGGTGGCTGCCAGCGTGATCATGAAATTGGGATTGTCCTTGGCACGGCCCGCGAGGTTGCGGCTCGATGCGCCCATCGCCACCGCACCCCAGGCCTTGCCCAGCGCGACATCGAAACGGAACATCGAGGCATTGTCCTGGCGCTGCGCGGCAACGATGTGGCCGGAGGCATCGAGCACCACCACCGCCAGCGGATTGACTTTCATTTCCTTGGCCTTGGCAAAGGCGTTTTCGATCAGGGTGTTGGCTTGCTGCAGCGTGAGCTTGGACATCGTATTCTCCGGAAGGGTGGGGGTGAATCGGGGCGATCTGACACTTTGTGCCGCACGCGAATGAGCGCCGGTGACTATACCAAAAGGCTCCGGACACGGCGACGCGATGCACGCCGGCAAAGCCGCTGCGGAAACGGACTACAATCTGCGGCAGTCCTGCAGCGCATTCCGGCCACACAAGATTGACAAGGCCACGGCACAACAACAACCAGCGCGCAGGCACGGGAGAGGATGAACACCAAAGGCCTGATCCAGCGCTATGCGCCAGAAGCCGCTTCCTGGGCACTGACCCGCCTGACGCGGCTGATCACCGGCGCGCAGGCGCGCTGGCTGGGCTGCGCGCCGGTGCCGGTGCAGCGCATCTATTTCGGCAACCACAACAGCCACGCCGATTTTGCGTTGATCTGGGCTTCACTGCCGCCACGGCTGCGGCGGATGACACGGCCGGTGGCCGGCGCCGACTACTGGGAAGCCAGCCCGCTGCGCCGCTATGTGATCCACCAGCTGCTGCGCGGTGTGGTCATTGCACGCAGCCGCGACGGGCAGGCGCCCGATCCGGTGGTGCAGATGGCGGAAGCGCTTGAAGGCGGCGACTCGCTGATCCTGTTTCCGGAAGGCACGCGCAACACCACCGACGAGCTGCTGCTGCCGGTCAAGACCGGCATCTTCCACCTCGCTTCGCGCTGCCCACAGGTCGAGCTGGTGCCGGTGTGGATGGAAAACCTCGGCCGCCTGCTGCCCAAGGGCGAAATCGTGCCGGTACCGCTGATCTGCTCGATTGCCTTCGGTACGCCGCTGCGTCTTGCCGAGGGTGAGGCAAAAGACGACTTTCTCAACCGCATCCGCGACGCGCTGCTCGCCACGCGTGAAGCGGCGCAGCCGGCCTGAGTCGATGACCCACTTCCAGGGCACCCTGCTGATCTTTGCCGCCGCGCTGGCGCTGCTGGTGACACTGTCACTGCTCGGCGGCTGGCTGAAGCTCACGCGCAGCGACGGCCGGCCCGAAGCGCTGGTCGATCACCTCAACCTGCGGGTACAGGGCTGGTGGGCGATGACGCTGACCATCGGCCTTGCGCTGCTCGCCGGACGCATCGGCGTGGTTGTGCTGTTTGCCTTTGTCTCGTTCACCGCGCTGCGCGAATTCCTGACCGTGGCACCGACACGCCGCAGCGACCATCAGGCGATGGTGATGGCGTTTTTTGTGGTGCTGCCCTTCCAGTATTTTCTGGTCGGCATCGAATGGCTCGGGCTGTTCGAGGTATTCATTCCCGTTTACGCCTTCCTTTTCCTGCCTATTCTTTCGGCGGTGAAATCGGACACGCTGCGCTTCATGGAACGCAGCGGCACGCTGCACTGGGCGCTGATGATCACGGTGTTCTGCATCTCGCATGTGCCGGCGGTGCTCAACCTGCGCATCCCCGGCTTCGAGGGCCGCGGCGCATTCCTGATCGTGTTTCTGGTGCTGGTGGTGCAGGGCGGCGACCTTGCGCAACACCTTTGGAGCCGCTGGCTGGGCCAGCATCCGCTGGCGCCGCAGATATCGCCGAACAAGACCATCGAGGGCCATGTCGGCGCGCTGATCACCGCACCGCTGCTCGGCATGGCCTTGTGCTGGATGACACCCTTCCCGATTGCCGCTGCAGCGGTGATCGCGCTGGCACTGACGCTGATGGGCCTGTTTGGCGCGCTGGTGTTGTCAGCGATGAAGCGCGACCGTGGCGTACATGACTGGGGCGCCGCGGCGGACGGCGGCGGCATGCTCGACCGCATCGCCTCGGTGTGTTTTGCCGCGCCGGTGTACTTTCACATCGTCAGACATTGGTGGTCGGTCACGCCGGGTCCGTAAGTAATTGTTTTTATTGAAATATTTTTAAACCTTCGGCGCAATCAAACCTTCGCTCTCGAGCAACTGGTAAACCCCGCCAGCCTGCACCAGCGCCATCAGCGATGGCGGCAGTGGTTTGCCGCTGAGCGCGCCGCCGCGCGTGGTGTTGCGTACGGTTGCCGCTTCAAAATCCACTTCGGCAATTTCACCTTCGGTGAATGCCGCATGGATGCCCGGACATTCCAGCGCCGGAAACGCGAAGTTCACGCAGTTGCGCAGGAACAGGCCGTTCAGCGATTCCGCGATCAGGCAGGCGAGGCCGAGGTTCTTCAGCGAACGCGCCGCGGCGCGGCTCGAACCCATGCCGAAGTTGTGCCCGCCGATCAGGATGTCGCCCTTCTGCACCAGTTGCGCCCAGCCCGGCCGGTTGGCGTGGAACACGTACTGCGCCTGTTCCTCGTGCGTCAGGTAAAAGGCCTTGTTCGGCAGGATCAGGTCGGTGTTGATGTTGTCGCCGACGATCCAGACGCGTGCTTTGAAGTGCATGATTCAACCCCTTTTTAGCCACAGAGGACACAGAGGACACAGAGAACTACAAAATCAATTAACAGGATATGCAGGATGAACAGGATAAAAACAGTGCATCACTATCCAGCGTATCAATTACCGGGCTTTATCCTGAATATCCTGTCCATCCTGTTAAATCGTTTTTGATTTTCTCTGTGTTCTCTGTGACCTCTGTGGCTGCTTTTGATTGCTGCTTTTGACTTTGATCTTTAATTCAAAAATTCCCGCGGGTCGGTAATGGTGCCGGTCAGCGCGGACGCGGCGACCGTTGCCGGCGATGCCATCCACACCTGCGAACTGGGATCCCCCATGCGGCCCTTGAAGTTGCGCGTGCTCGAGGTGATGCAGACCTCATCCGGTCCGAGCACCCCCATGTGGCCGCCACCGCAGGCGCCGCAGGTCGGCGGCGCAATCATCGCGCCGGCCTCGACCAGGGTCTGGATCGCACCGCTGGCCAGCGTGTCGCGGTACACGATCTGCGAAGCCGGGATGACGATGAAGCGCACACCACTCGCGACACGACGGCCCTTGACCACCTTCGCCGCAAGCTCGATGTCATCCTGGGTGCCGTTGGCGCAGGAGCCGATATAGGCCTGGTCGATACGTGTGCCTTTGGCCTGCCCCACCGGCTGCGAGTTGTTGACCACGCTGTCGGGCCGTGCCACCAGCGGCGCCAGCGACGACAGGTCAACTTTGCGCACGGCGTGGTATTTGGCATCGGCATCGGGCCGCACCGGCGACCACGGCGCCGGATTACGCGCACGTATCCATTCGGCCAGCGCGTCATCCGCCTCGAAAGTCGCAAATTCGGCGGAGAGTTCCGCTGACATCGCGGTCAGCGTCTTGCGTGCATTGATCGACAACGAGGCGACACCGGGACCGCCGTACTCAACGTTCATCGTCGCGTGTGCACCGTGCACGCCGGCGATCTGCAGGAAGGCATCCTTGGCGGTCACTGCATTCGACAGCTTTCCTTCCAGTTCGTAGCGCACGGTCTCGCCGCAGCGGAACCAGGTCTGGCCCTTGATCGCGGCGTAGATGATGTCCGGGCCGCCGACGCCGCGCGCCAGGCAGTTGAACACACCGGCACTGCAGGTGTGTGAATCACTGCACAGCAGCACCGAACCCGGCAACGCATAGCCGTAATCCGCGACCAGCTGGTGGCTGATGCCCTGGTTGTGGCCAACATCATGAAAGCGCTTGATGCCGAACTTTTTGACGAAGGCGCGCCCGGTGACCTGCGCCGCCGCGGCCTGCTGCGTCGGCGCCGGCACGCGGTGGTCGAAGGTGACGACGATCTTTTCCGGATCGGCGATCTTCAGGATGTCACGCCAGTTGGTCGGCATGAAGTTGTTGTCGAACAGGATCACGGTATCGACATCCACCGTGACCACGTCCCCCGGCACCACGACCTTGCGGCTGCTTTTCGCGGCGAGAATTTTTTCTGCGATGGTCATGCCCATGATTGCTCTTTGCCCCCTCGCTTCATTCCGGCGGAAGCCGGAATCCAGTCCGGCCCACCGGTCACACAAAATGTTTCTGGACTCCGGCTTTGCCAAAAAGGGGACTTCCTTCGGGGCGCGCCGGAGTGACGGACCTTTATTTCAACCGCCCTTGTATTTCTCTTCCAGCTCATCCAGGAACTTCATGCCCATCAGGTCATTCAGCTCCTCGAAGCCGACCTGCAGGTCGGTGCGTTCGACCACCTTGTTCTGCTCGACGATTTCGCTCTTGAACACGTCCAGCGCATTCATCATGCCGCGCAGCGCGGCGGTGGTGAGCAGGCGGGGATAACTGACGCCACCGACGCCGATATCCTGCAATTGCTTCGGGCTCATCAGCGGCGTGGTCTTGCGCGGACGCATGCCGAGGCCCATGTTGACGATCAGCGGCTTCGGCACGTTCTTCGCGACCTTGGCGATGTCTTCCTTCGACAGCAGCGCGTCGGCGTACATCACGTCGGCACCGGCTTCGGCATACATGTTGAGACGGCGGATCGCCTCGTCCACGCCGTGCGGACCAGCGGCATCGGTGCGCGACACAATCACAAAATCATTGTCGCGGCGCGCATCCACTGCGGCTTTCACCTTCTGCACCATTTCCTCGGCGGGGATGCAGGACTTGCCGGCCATGTGGCCGCAGCGCTTCGGCCAGACCTGGTCTTCGATCATCAGCGCGGCGACGCCGGCCTTCTCGAAGGCACGCACCACAAAGTGCACGGTCATCGCGTTGCCGTAGCCGGTGTCGGCATCGGCGCGCAGCAGCAGGTCGGAACAGTCCGCGAGCCGGCGCGCGTTGTTGAGGTTTTCCTCGAAGGTCATCACGCCACGGTCGGCCCAGCCCATGCGGCTTTCCGACACGCCGGCCCCGGAGATCGACGCGGTCTTGAAGCCGGCACGCTCGACCAGGCGCACGCTGTAGCCGTCATACACGCCGGGCTGGATCAGGATTTGTTTGTCGTACATCAGCTGCTTGAACTGCTTGCCTCGGCTTTGCATATATCCTCCTCGGAACAAAAATGAACGCTCAGCCCATGGGTCAGGCTTTAGGCTTTGGAACCCGCGCCCCTGCTGTTGCCGGGGGGAACGGCACATGCGGAAAATCTGAACTCGCTGAGCTTGCCCTGCGCCTGAGATGACTTTCCAGCGCGCTGCGAACATGCGCCCTGATCACCTTGTCGGCACGCACAGCATCGCGTTTTTTCAGCGCATCCAGAATCTGCCGGTGCTCTCGCAGCAGGGTGGCCGGGCGGTCCGGCATCACGGTGGCAACCGTCCCCACCAGAAACATGGTTTCCCGGAGTTTACGCATGGTCTTCACCAGAAACCTGTTTCTTGCCATTTGGTGAATCAGGTCATTGATTCGCCGCTGAAATTTGATCAGCACTTCGGGCTCACGATGCCTGGCGCTTTCGTTCACCAACTGTTCAAGTTGGGTGATTTCAGCCTCCTTGGCATTGCGGACCGCCATCACCGCAGCCGCCCCCTCCAGCACTTCCCGCAGCGCATACAACTCAATGACCGCCTCGTCATCCAGGGTTGCAACCACAACCCCGCGGTTGCGCTCGTGAATGAGAAATCCCTCGGCTTCCAGCCGCCGCATCGCATCGCGCACGGGCGTTCTGCTGATCTTGAGCCAACCGGTGACACGATGCTCCCGGATCGGTTCACCGGGAAGAAAAAAACCGCGGCGTATCCCCTCGATCAAACCCTGGTAAGCCACCTCGGCAAGTCCCAAACCTTCACTTTTTGCCAGCCTGACGGATGCCTTTGGGATGGTTGGTCTTGGCTTTGAAGGCATGAATGAAATGATCGGATTATGGACAGGCCGGATCAGGCAACCGCTGCAGCGGCGGAACCTGGCTGGCCTGTTGATTAATTTATTGTATACAATAAAATACAATTCAGGAAGTCATCTGCATCCGCGCTGATTCGGCATCGAACCGCCGGCCACTGCTCGCCCGGAGAACGCCCTGCAATGGATTTCTTCGCAAATTCGGGGAACCAATGCAGCGAAACCAGCGACAAAATGCCGGGGATGCACACGCCAGCTGGATGGATTTTTTATTGCCCGACGCTTCAGTGATCAACCACAGTGCCCGAAAGGATTCCGATGAACTCGTTCAACAAGACCAATACCTGCCTTGCCATCCTTGATCTCCAGAATGACATGGTTGATCCGAAAGGTTTTTTGGCGCACTCGGCAGCGCCAAGATGGTCGAAGAAAGAAACATCCTGAAGAAGACCCGGGCCTTGGCCGATGCCAGCCGGACCATCGGCATACCGATTCTGTACGTCCGCCTCGGTTTTCGACCGGACTACAAGGAGGCGCTGAGCCGCCACCCGCGTGTTGCCCGCTTCAAGGCGGCGAAGTCATGCATTCTGGGCACATGGGGATGCGAATGGCCGGAAATCATCGCGCCAAAGACCGACGACATGATCATTACCAAACACTCAACCAACCCGTTTTTCAATACTCCCCTGCTTCCCTGGCTTTATTCAAAGCGGATAGACAACCTGGTGCTGCTGGGAATCTCCACCAACAATGTGGTTGAAATCACCGCCCGCTGCGCCGACGATGCCGGCTTTATGGTCAGCATCGTTGAAGACTGCTGCGGCAACATGAAAATGGATCAGCACCACTGGGCGATTCAAAATACGCTGCCCAACTTCGCCAACATCATCTCCAGCGATGATTACCTGAAAGCCCTCGGCGGCTGAGTCATCGCCGACGAATGACCGGCAGATCCGCCCCTCCAACCTGATGATCCTGACATGTGCCAAACCCAGGACCGCCCCATGAAAACCACATCCATTGCGCTGTTTCGGAATCTGACAATCATCGCGCTGTTGATCGCAGGCCCATCCGCCACCGCAGCGTCCTATCCCAGCAAGCCGATCCGGCTGGTTGTGGGCTTCCCTGCGGGCGGAGGGCCCGATGCAACCGCCAGGGTCATAGCTCCAGCGCTATCTGAAAAGCTGGGGCAGCAGGTGATCGTGGACAACCGGGGCGGCGCCGGTGGCGTCATCGCCACTGAACTGGTGGCACGCGCACCCAATGACGGTTACACGATGCTGCTCACCACGCTGACCCATGTGGTCAACCCGGCCGTATACAGAAAAGTCGCCTACCACCCGATCAAGGATTTCTCGGCGGTGACCCGGCTGGTGCAGTTTCCCTTCATTCTGGTTTCGCACCCCAACTTTGCCGCCAAAACCACGGCTGATCTGATCAAGATGACCCGCACCAAGCCTTTGGTCTACGCATCGGCGGGCAACGGCACAACAAGCCATCTCTCGATGGAACTGTTCATGATGATGGCCAAAGTGGAGGCCACGCATGTTCCCTACAAGGGTGCGGCCGCCCAGTTGCTGGACATGGTTGCGGGCCGGGTGGAGTTTGGGTTCGCAAGTCCCGCTGCCGTGCCGCACTTGCGCGCCGGCAGGCTTCGTGGCATCGCCGTTACCAGCGCCAAACCTTCCGAGCTGGTTCCGGGGTTGCCGGCAGTTTCCGAAGCGGTTCCCGGCTATGAAGTCGTCAACTGGTTCGGCCTGACCATGCCCGCGGGTTCACCCCGCGAAGCAGTCCTTCGCATCAACCGCGAAGCGAATGCCATCCTGGCAAGGAAGGACATCCGCGACACCCTGATTCTCCAGGCCACCGAGCCGAATGGCTCCACCCCGGAAGAATTTGCGAAACTGATCGAATCCGAGAACCGGAAATGGCCGGCAGTTGTCAAGGCGGCCGGCATGGAGCCCGGCTAGATCAGGCCGGCGTCGAATTTGAAATGATCGCCGTTATTTATCGGTCCGAACGCTGCAAGGGTCGCGAAGCCCTCAGTCAGTAAAGCCCGCGAGGCACACGAACATGACCAGACGAGTTGCAGCATCCACCCATCTCCGCACGCTGCTCAAGGAGGGCAAGACCCTCGTCAAACCCGGCGCCTACAACGCGCTGTCGGCGAAGATCATCGAGAAGGCCGGCTTCCGCTGTTGCGGCGTCACCGGTTACGGTGTTTCCGCCTCGCTGCTCGGCAAGCCCGACGTCGGCCTGATCACGCTCGACGAGATCGTGATGGTCACCCGCTACATCGCGCGCGCGGTGAGCATCCCGGTGATTGCCGATGCCGACACCGGCTTCGGCAACGCGATCAACGTGATGCGCACCGTGGAGGATTTCATCGGCGCCGGCGCCGCCGCAATCCACATCGAGGACCAGGTCGCACCCAAACGCTGCGGCCACGTCGCCGGCAAGCAGATCGTCGCCACCGAAGAAATGGTCGGCAAGCTGCGCGCTGCCGACCATGTGCGCCGCCAGCTCGACCCCGACTTCGTGCTGATCGCACGCTGCGATGCGCGTGGCGTCGCGGGCGGCAGCGTGGACGAGCTGATCCGCCGCGCCAATGCCTACCTCGATGCCGGTGCCGACATGATCTTCCCCGAGGCGCTGACCTCGGAAGCCGAGCTCGAGCGCTGCGCCAAAGAGATCAAGGGGCCACTGCATTTCAACCGCACCGGCGTATCGCCGCGCCTGCCGGTGTCACGGCTCAACGAACTGGGCATCGCGATGGTGTCCAACGCCACTGGTTCGCTGCGTTCATCCACCGTGGCGATGGTCGACTACTTCGCCGAGTTCGCGAAGGACGACGTCGAAGCGGTGAAACGCTTCGAAGCGCGTACCAAGGACCATCCGGCGGGTAACATGCACGCCTACATCGGTTTTTCCGAAATCAAGAAGCTGGAAGAAGAGTTCCTGCCCAGCGCCGAAGTGCTGGCCAAATACGAAGGCTCGGTCGGTTTCCAGCCCTGACCCTGCCACCACGAGGAGAATAATCACATGCGCATCCCCCTCAGCATCCTCGCCGCCGCACTGGCGGCCGCCACCGGCACCGCGATGGCCCAGGCTTATCCGGCCAAGCCGATCCGCTTCATCGTGCCCTCCACACCCGGCGGCAGCGTCGACACCCTCGCCCGCACCATCGGCCCGCGGCTCGCCGACAAATGGGGTCAGCAGGTCATCGTCGACAATCGCTCCGGCGCCGGCGGCGCGATTGCAGGTGATCTGGTGGCCAAATCGCCGCCCGACGGCTACACCCTGCTGGTCGGCACCGTGGCCTCGCTCGCCACCAATGTCAGCCTGCAGAAAAAACTGCCCTACGATCCGATGAAGGATTTTGCACCGGTGACACTGATCGCCACGCAGAACCTGATGCTGCTGGTGCACCCCTCGCTGCCGGTGAAAAGCGTGAAGGAACTCACCGCGCTGGCGAAAAAGCGGCCCGGCAGCCTGAGTTTCTCTTCCGCCGGCAACGGCACCGGCGGCCACCTCTCCGGGGAGCTCTACAAACTGCTCGCCGGCGTCGATCTGCTGCATGTGCCGTACAAGGGTGTTGCGCCGGCGATGATCGACGTGGTCAGCGGCCAGGTCACGATGACCTTCGCCAGCATCTTGAGTGGCTCCCAGCAGGTGAAGACCGGGCGGCTGCGCGCACTGGCGGTGACCGGCGGACGCCGCTCACCGGCGGTCGCTGAACTGCCGACGATGATGGAAGCCGGTGTTGCCGGCTATGAATCCGCGACCTGGTACGGCATCGTCGCACCGGCAGGCACGCCAGCCGACATCGTCAACCGGTTGAGCAGCGAAATCGTCGCCATCCTCAAAGGCCCGGAGATGAACGACCGCCTGTCGAAGGAGGGCGCCGACCCGGTCGGCAACACCCCGGCCGAATTCGCCCGCCACATCCAGACCGAGATCGAGAAGTGGCGGAAGGTGATCAGGGCTGCGGGAATACAGCCGAGCTGAATCGGATCAGACCGGCTTCAACCCGAAGTCAACGGGCACGACAGGTTGACCAACCGAACGGCAGGTACGCCGGGCACCAACCTATCAGGCCGGTCGCCAGGGGCACCACGCCGATCCAACCCCAGGCGCTGATCATCCCGGTGGCCGCCAGCCCAATCAGCACAAGACCTGCGCTGATGCGCAGCACTCTGTCGATTCCACCCACATTGGTTTTCATACAGCCTCCGTCGGATTGCGGTTGAGAACACAGCAACTGTAGCTGTCGCACGTGCCGGCAGTCTGTGACTTGGGTTACACAGCACCCCTAGAGCCTGTTATGGACTTGCGAAAATCCTCCCTCATCCCCACCCTTCTACCGTCAAGCAGCACCGAGGTCCCGAAGGGAGAAGGGCTTGTCATCCTTCACCCTTCGGGACCAGGGAACACTGGAAGCGGAGCAGAGGGTCCGAGGGTGAAGGTGTTTTAATTCGTTGATTTAAAATCTTATTTTTAAAGTTCATAACAAGCTCTAGGCAGGGCATCAGCCCTGCGCAATGCCGGACAGGGCTTTCGGATCAGTGACCTCGATACGTTCACGGGACAAGACAACCCAGCCGCGGGTCTCGAAACTGCGCAACAGGCGGCTGACGATTTCACGCACGCTGCCCACCTCGTCGGCAAGAGCCTGGTGTGTTTCTTCGATCACCGGGCCCCGACGAATCAGTAGCTGGGCAAGACGCTGATCAAGTCGGCGAAACGCCACTTCCTCCACCAGTTCCATGATTTCGGCCAAGCGCATGCCGTAAAGGCTGAAAACGAACTTGCGGAAAGGCTCATATTCGAGCAACAGGGCGTGGAAAGCTTCGCCGGGCAGCACCAGCAGGGAGACATCCGTTTCGGCGATTCCGGTTGCACTGTAATCGGACTGCCCGAGCAGGCAGCCCCCGGACAGGATGCAGCCATCGCCGGGTTCGACGCGGTAGAGCAGAATTTCACGACCGTTGGCCGCGGTCTTGACCACGCGTACGGCGCCTTTGAGCAGCAGCGGAAATCCACGGCAGGGCTCATGTGCATCGAACAGCACGGTGCCGCTCGGCACCTCGGCATGGTGCCCGGCGGCGATCAGGGCATCCAGCCGGGCTGCGGACAAACCCGCGAACACCGGGAAGTGTTGAAGCACAAGTGTGCGCAACGCCTGGATTTTCATCTGCAGTTCCTGCCGGCTGGCCGATTCGGGCCTGAGTATACCGGCCCGCATCGCCGCTTTGTGACTGCAGTCACTGAAGCTGCCGCCGCCGCATTACATACTGCAGTCAGCACAACACTGACGCTGGAGACAACCATGTCAAGCAACGGCAAAAAATTCAACTGGTCACCCTACCTGGTCGGCGCCGGCATCGGCGCACTGAGCTGGGTGGTATTTGTCGTGATGGCGAATCCGATCGGCATCACCACGGCCATCTCGCAGGTGGCCGGCGGCGTGGCCGGGGTGGCCATCGGTAGCGATACCGTGGCGCAGAATCCATACTGGATGAAACACCCTGTGAAGCTCGATTACGGAACCCTGTTCCTGGTCGGCACCTTTCTCGGCGCGCTGCTCTCGGCGCTGGCCTCACGCAGTTTCCGCATCGAATCCGTGCCGCCAGTATGGCTCGAACGCTTTGGCCCCTCGGTCATGCGTCGTATGGTAGTGGCGTTTATAGGCGGGGCTTTGGCGATGTACGGTGCACGCATGGCCGGCGGTTGCACCAGCGGCAACGGCATCTCACAGGGACTTCAACTGGCCGTAGTGGGCTGGACCTTCCTGGTGGTGATGTTTGCATCTGGACTGGGCACGGCCTGGCTTTTGTTCCGGCCCCGCAACTGAAGCCACTGATCAAGGAGAAAACGACATGTTCCCCATTACAGGCAATTCCGCACTGATCCTCGCCGTCATCTTTGGCGCAGCCTTCGGTTGGCTGCTGCATCGCGGCAAAGTTCTCGACTATGACGTCATCATCAACCAGTTCCGCTTCCGCGACTTCACCGTGCTCAAGGTCATGTTCACCGCCATCGCGGTCGGCGGTATCGGCGTTCTGGTACTGGTAAACCTTGGCGCGGCGAAATTCCATGTCCGAGACGCCAACATGCTGGGCACCGTGATCGGTGCCGCCATCTTTGGCATCGGCATGGTGCTCTACGGTTATTGTCCGGGCACCGGGGTGGCTGCAATTGCGACCGGCAAGCTGCATGCCTTGGTCGGCGCAATCGGCATGATCTTCGGCGCAATGCTATATGCCGCGTCCTTCGCCTGGGTCAACGCACACATCCTGGCGGTGTGGAAGCTGGGCAAAGTGACACTGGCCGACGTCACCGGACTGCCGCACGGAATTCTTCTCGCACTGCTTGTAACCGGGGCAATCGCCATGTTCATTGCCATCGAACGCAGTGGCGTGGAACGTCGCTGATTACCAGGCTACCGCCCCACCATCCACTGGAATGATCGCGCCGGTCATGAAGTTCGAAGCACCCGAGGCCAGCAGCACCGCGATGCCTTTCAGGTCATCCGGACCGCCGGTGCGCTTCAGCGGGATCTCGCGCTCGACGTTGTCCTTGTTCTTTTCGTACATCTTCTCGTTGATCGGCGTCACGAAGAACCCGGGGCAGATGGCATTGACCTGGATGTTGTGCTGCGCCCACTTCACCGCGAGGTCGCGGGTGAAGTTGACCAGCGCGCCCTTGCTCGAGCCGTAGGCGATGGAGTTGTAGGCTGCCGGGTTGCGTCCGACCAGGCCGGCGATGGAGGCGATGTTGACGATCTTGCCGCGTTTCTGTTTGATGAATTCGCGGCCGAAAACCTGTGCGCAGAGGAAGGGCGCGGTGATGTTGAGGTCGAATACCTGCTGCCAGCGTTCCAGCGGCGTGTCTTCCGGCGGCGCCACCCAGGCACGGCCGGCGTTGTTGAACAGGATGTCGACGCGGCCGAATTTTTTCAGCACGGCATCCTTCAATGATTCGACCTGATCGGCCTTGGTCACGTCGCAGCCGACGGCCAGTGCCTTGACACCCAGCGCTTCGACTTCGGCGGCCGCCGCCTCGCAGACATCGGCGCGGCGCGAGCAGATGACGATGTTGGCGCCGGCTTCGGCCAGGCCCTTGGCCATCTGCAGCCCGATGCCGGTGGCGCCACCGGTGACCACGGCCACCTGGCCTGAGAGGTCAAATAACTCCTTTACTGAAGACATTTGCAACTCCTTGTTTTAATTAATTAATTTTTACAGAGCATTTCGAAGAAACTATTTGTTTCCCCTCACCCCAACCCTGCTTCGCTCCAAGTGTTCCCTTGTCTCCCCGCAAGCGGGGCGAGGGAGATTCTTCTTTTGATATACGTTGGAAATCGTTTTGCTTTTCTCTGTGCACCCCACAAGGGGGTATCGAGAAACTCTGTGCCCTCTGTGGCTAAGGCTTTTTGTTCTTTATCAATCTTTCAACAACAGCCCGGCGATGATGTTGCGCTGGATTTCGGAGGTGCCTTCGTAGATGCGCACGATGCGCGCGTCGCGGAAGGTGGTCTCGATGCCGACCTCGCGCATGTAACCCATGCCGCCGTGGATCTGCACCGCGGCATCGACCACACGACCCAGCGCTTCGGTGGCGAACACCTTCGCGGTGGAGGCTTCCATGGTGCCGCGCTCGCCACGCATCAGCGTGTCGATTGCGCGATAGGTCAGGCCGCGCGCCGCGTCGCGCGCCACCGCCATGTCGGCGAGCATCCACTGCAGGCCCTGGTGGTCGGCGAGGCGCTTGCCGCCCTGGCTGCGCGTTTTCATGTACTCGGCGGTGCGCTCGATCAGCTTGTCCATCATGCCGCAGCAGCGCGCCGACACCGTGACCCGGCCCGCGGTCAGCGTCTTCATCGCCTGCACATAACCCATGCCTTCATCACCGAGGCGGTTTTCGGCGGGGATTTCACAGTCGGTGAAGGCCAGCGGCGCGGTGGTGCAGCCATGCATACCCATCTTCAGTTCGTTCTTGCCGATGCTGAAGCCTGGCGTGCCGCGCTCGACGACAAAGGCGGAGATGCCCTTCACACCCTTGGTCCTGTCGGTGATCGCCATCACCGTGAATACCTGCGCGAGGCCGGCGTTGGTGATGTAGATCTTCTCGCCGTTGAGCACATAGCGGTCGCCCTTTTTCACCGCCATCGTGCGCATCGCCGCCGGATCGGAACCGGCCTGCGGCTCGGTCAGCGCGAAGGCACCGACCCATTCACCGCTGGCCATCTTCGGCAGGAAACGTTTTTTCTGTTCGGCATTGCCCAGCGCGGTGATGCCGGTGGTGCTGATGCCGGTGTGGTTGCCGATCAGCGTGGCGAAGCCGTAGTTGGTGCGGCCCATCACTTCTTCAATCGCGCACTTGCCGGCGAGGTCGAGCCCGATGCCGCCGTATTCCTCGGGGATGGTCAGCCCGAACAGGCCCATGTCGCGGGCAAGCTTGATCAGCTCCTCGGGAATCGCGTCGGTTTCCTCGATGACGCGTGAACGCGGATCAACCTCGTCACGCAGGAATTTCGCGACCTCGTCGCACAACAATCTGACTTCAGCGGAAACGCTCATGCTCAACCCCAAAATCGAAATTCAAAAGCAGCCACAGAGGGCACAGAGAACACAGAGAAAACCCATCCGTTGAACGAACCAGAATCTCTGATTTTTGCTGTTCTCTGTGCTCTCTGTGACCTCTGTGGCTAAAGCTTTTAGTTTTTCATCCTGATCAACGCATCGGCCGCTTTCACGCCCTTGCCCTTCGGCAGCACGATCAGCGGGTTGATGTCGAGCTCGGCAACCTTGTCCTTCAAATCCACCGCCAGTGCCGACACCTTCACCAGCGCATCGACCAGCGCATCGACATCCGCAGGCGCCTTGCCGCGGGCCCCGGCAAGCACCGGGTAACCCTTGATCTCCTCGACCATCTCGCGCGCCATCGCCGGGGTGATGGGTGCCAGGCGGAAGGACACATCCTTCAGCACTTCGGCGAAGATGCCGCCGAGGCCGAACATCACTGCCGGCCCGAACAGCGCGTCGTTGGTAATGCCGACGATGACCTCGATGCCGCCGCCGACCATCTCCTGCACCAGCACGCCGTCGATGCGGGCATCGGCTTTGTAGGCTTTCGAGTTCTTCAGGATTTCGTCGTAGGCCGCGGCGACACCGGCGGCGTCGGCGACATTGAGTTTGACCGCTTTCGCTTCAGTCTTGTGCGAGATGTCGGCCGACTGCACCTTCATCGCCACCGGGAAGCCGATGTCTTTAGCGGCAGCCACCGCCTCGTCGCGGCTTTTTGCGAGCCGCTCCTGGGTCACGGCGATGCCGTACTCGGCGAGCACCTGCTTCGCCGCGTATTCAGCGACATCACCGGTCCTGCCCTGGAGCATCGCCTGCGCTGGCGGACTGCTGATCACCGGAGGCTTGTCCATTTTCTGTGCTTCATTGCGGCGCCTGGCGGTGGCATACCAGGACAGCGCGGCCAGCGCGCGGCCGCAACGCACCGGCGACTTGTAGTGCGGGATACGCGCGGCATCGAGCGCGGCATAGGCCTCGGGTGCCACCGCGTCGCGTGCACTCCACGAAATGAAGATCGGCTTGTCGGTCTTGGCTGCGGCGGCAACGATCTCGGCGGCGACCTTCTGCGCGATCTCGCCCTGCAGCGAAGCATTGATCATTGCGATGCAGTCCACACCCGGATCGTCGTCAATCGCCTGCAGCGTGCGGTTGATCAGCGTGAGATCGTTGAAAATTGCCGCGGTGACATCCACCGGATTGCCGACCGAACCGTAGGACGGCACAAATTCCTTGAGCTTGGCCACGGTTTGCGGCGCAAGCTGCGCCATCTGCATGCCGCCGGCGACCACCTCGTCGGTCATCAGGATGCCGGCGCCGCCGGAGATGGTGATGATCGCGACGCGGTTGCCGCGCGGCAGGCGCTTCGCGCGCAGCGCATGGCCGTAATCGACGAGATCCTGGATGTCATCGACCTGGATGATGCCTTTCTGTTTGAATGCCGCCTTGTACAGCGCCATCGCGCCACCGAGGTTGGCCGTGTGCGAGGCCGCGGCCTTCTGCCCCTGCTCGGTGTTGCCGACCTTCCACATCAGGATCGGCTTGCCGGCGGCGAGCGCCTTGTCGCCGACATCGAGAATGCGCCGTGCGTCTTTCACGCCCTCGATATAGGTGCCGATGATCTCGGTCTGCGGATCGCGGATGAAATACTCCATGAAATCCAGCGTCGATACGCCGATTTCATTACCGGTGGTGACCATCTGCCGGAACGGCAGGCCGCCGTCGAGCGAAGACAGATTCATCACCGAAAAACCGAAACCGCCGGACTGCGACACCATGCTCACCGCACCCGCGGTGTAATCGGCATTAAACACCGAGCCGAAGCCGGCATAGACCTTGTCGGTCGGGTTGATCATGCCCTGGCAGTTGGGCCCGATGACGCCAATGTTGTATTCACGCGCGATGTCGGCAAGTTTCTGCTGCATCGCCACGCCCTGGCCGCCGGTCTCCGAAAAACCCGAGCTGAAAATGATGACGTAGGGAATGCCCTTCTTGCCGCAGGCGGTGAGCATGTCGGCGACGCGCGATGCGTTGACCAGGATCAGGCCCAGCTCCGGTGTTTCCGGCAGTGACTCGATCGACGGCCAGCATTTGACGCCCAGGATGTCCTGATACTTCGGATTGATCGGGTAGAGCTTGCCCTGGTAACCATGCGACACCATGTGTTTCAGCGGCTGTCCGCTGATGGTGACCAGGTCCTGCGAGGCGCCGATGATGGCAATGGATTTGGGGCTGAAAAAACGTTCGATGTCAGTACGCATGATGGAATTGCGCGGTTGTTGTTGTAGTCGGGGGAAGGCGCGATTATACGCCCGGCCCTCTGCACGACCCCATGCTAAGATCGTTTGAAACACTGTTAAAGCATCACGCTTTTTCCTGGCCACATTATGAGCACACCTGCCGCCGCACTGCCCCCGCGCACCTTCCGCGATGTCTGGCTGATCTCCGCAGGCCACGGGCTCACCCACTGGTATCCCGCCACTTTCTACGTGCTGCTGCCGCTGATCGGCAAGGAACTCGGCCTGTCGTACACCGAGATCGGTTTTCTGATGAGCATGCAGCACATCGCCGGCGCGATCTCCAACCTGCCCGGCGGCATGATCGTCGATTCCTTCGGCAAGAAAGGCTACCTGATGGCGGCCTCGCTGTTCTGGGTGGGTTTTCCGTACGCGCTGATGAGCCTGACCCAAAGCTACCTGATGCTGGTGGTCTGCCTGATGCTGGTCGGCATCGGCAACAACATCTGGCACCCGGCGGCGATTCCGACGCTGGCCCACCGCTATCCGCAGAGGAAGGGCCTGGTGCTCTCGTTCCACGGCATGGGTGGCAATGTCGGCGAGGCCATTGCACCGCTGGCCGCCGGCGCGCTGCTCGCCTGGTTCAGTTGGCGGGAGGTCGTGGTGATCAACATCGCGCCCGGCATCGTGATGGCGACACTGATCGTGATCATGGTCGGCGCGCTCTCCACCAGCCGCGGCGGGGATGACGTGAACGCGGGTCAAACTCGCGCACGTTTCGACGCGAAGCAGTACTTCAGCGACCTGCGCGGGCTGCTGCGCAACCACACGCTGATGCTGATCTGCGTCAGTGCCGGCTTCCGCACACTCACCCAGACCGGCCTGCTGGTGTTCCTGCCGGTGTACCTGGCCTACGAACAGGGCTACTCGCCATTCGCGGTGGGTCTGTGCATGACCGTGCTGCAGGTCGCCGGCTTCATCGCCGGACCCATCGCCGGCCATCTGTCGGACAAAATCGGCCGCCAGAAAGTGGTGCTGTCGAGCATGCTGCTCACCGGCATCACCATCATCGGCATGGTATTCGTCGGTCAGTCACTGGCCTTCATCGTGTTTGTCGCGCTGGTCGGCTTCTTCCTGTATGCGATGCGCCCGGTGATGCAGGCCTGGGCGGTGGAAAACACGCCCAAACATCTTGCCGGCACCGGTGTCGGCCTGCAGTTCACCATCCTGTCCATTGGCGGCAGCATCGCGCCGGCGATGTTCGGCGTGATCGCCGACACCTGGAATGTGTACGCCGCGTTCTATTTCCTCGCCGGCACCATCATCGTCGCCAACCTGCTGGTGCTGTTCATCCCGTCTACCGGCACGGCGAAGGCGGCCTGAGATGGCCTGGCGTCCGCAGTCCGCGGTTGAACTGATCGCCGGCACCCCCGCCGGCGGCGGCCAGGACCGTCCGGCGCGGGTGTTGATCGCGGCGCTTGAAAGGCTTGGCCTGGTCGGCCAGCCGGTCTCACTCACCAACATTCCCGGCAAGGGCGGCGGCAACGGCTGGGACCGCCTGCGCACTCACCACGGCGACCCGCACTGGCTTGCCATCAACTCGCCGACCATCATCACCAACCGCCTGCTCGGTGTCAGCGACTATGACCACCACGCGCTGACCCCCATCACCAACCTCTACACCGAATACATCGCCTTCGTGGTGCGCGCCGATTCTCCGCTGCGCGAGGCCGCCGATTTCAGCGCGCGGCTCGCACGGGATGCGGCCGGCTGCCGCGTCGCGCTGGCCACCGCGCTCGGCAACATCAACCACATGGCACTGGGCCGCATCGCCGCACATGCCGGCGCCGACGTGCGGCGGATTCCGATCAACGTTTTCGACTCCGCGCTGTATGCGGTGGACGACGTGATCGCCGGCCGCGCCGAAGTCGGCGCGATCACCGCGGTCAGCGCGGTGAAGGCGATGCAGTCGGGCCAGGTGCGCGCGATCGCGGTGTCCGCGCCGCAGCGCCTGCCCGCACTGTTCGCCGCGGTGCCGACCTGGTGCGAACAGGGCATCGACTGCGTGATCGGCACCTGGCGCGGCGTGATCGCCGCCGGCGGCATCACGCCGGAACAGATCGCGTTCTGGACCGGGGCATTACGCGCGGTGTCGCAGACCGCGGAATGGAACAGCGAATTGCAGGCCCAGTACTGGGCCAACACCGGCTGTGATGGCGCCGAACTCGCCGCGATGCTCGAACACGAATCCGGGGTGATGGCGCAACTGCTCGGGCAGCTTGGTCTTTTGCCATCGCGCTGACTCCGGGATAATTTATAAGTTATTGTTTTTATTGACTTATTTTTATAATGGCCGGGGGTCGTGTTATCCTTGCGCCCCCGCAATACCGCAGTGGAGTTCGCCGCAATGAAAACCGAAGTGCATGTCCACGGCAGTGTCTTCCTGTGCAAGGGCGTGCGCCTGTCGCAGGTCGAACTGGCGCTGCGCCCCTGGCTCGATTACGTCGATGCCGACCACCTCGCCGACGCCAAGAGCCTCGAGCGCGACGAAACCGGCATCGTCTATGACGCCGGCGACCGCGTTGTCAGCATCTGCTGGACCGGCGAGGTCGGCCGCAGCTTCCACAACAAGCTGACCGAAGCCTGCAACAGCCTGGGCCCGCTGACCGAATACGCCTCCGAAGTCGAAGTCACCTATTACCCGGACAGCGGCGAGGACGAGTTCTACCAGTTCTTCGTCGGGCCGACGCCGGAAGCGATCCACGAATTCCGCCGCCAGTGCGTGGTCGAGGATCTCGGGCTGATGCTGGCACGCCACCTCGGCAAGACCGAAGTCGAGCAGGTCACCGACATGGTGACGCGCATGTTCGATGCGCACAAACCGGAAAAAGCCGCGACTGAAGCGGCCACAACCGGCAACTCGACGGTGATTCCGCTGCACCCGCGCAACCGGCACCTGCATTAATTCAGCGCGGAATGATGTGTGATGGGTGCGGAGTGAAAACTCCGGTCATCCCTGTTCGGGGTCGCCGAGTTTCAGCGCCGGCATACGCAGGCGGGTGAAGATGGCGACAAACCGCAGCACCACGATCACCGCCATGCCGGCATAACCGGCGATGACGCGATCCACCCCCGCGATCTGCAGCAGCAGATAAACGATGATTCCGGCGAGCGCTGCGGTGGCGTAGATCTCGCCGCTTTTCAGCAGCAGCGGAATCTCGGCGATGAGTATGTCGCGCAGCACGCCACCGGCAACCCCGGTCATGGTGCCGAGGATCACCACCACGATGCCGCCATAGCCTGCAGCCTCCGCGATGCGCGCGCCACTCACCGCGAACAGTGCCAGGCCCAGCGCGTCGGCGATCAGCAGCGCGCGCAGCGGGATGTCGCGCACCCGCACCACCAGCATCGTCGCCAGCGTCGCGGCGAGGATCACCCACAGGTAGGCGGTGCTGGTCAGCCAGAACACCGGGCGGTCGATCAGCAGGTCGCGCAGCGTGCCGCCGCCAACCGCGGTGACGGTGGCGATGACCAGCACGCCGAACCAGTCGAGGTGCTTGCGCCCTGCGGCGAGCACGCCGCTGGCGGCGAACACCGCGACACCGAGGTAGTCCATCGCCTGCAGCGGTGTGAAAGGAAACATGAGCGAAAAGGTGGGCGGCAGGTTCATCACTGGCACCCGGTTTCAGCAGCGCCGTTTCAGGCGCGCTTCTGCAGCGCGTCCTTGCGGAAGCTGATCGTCGCCTCTGGGTCCACCTTGACGTGGATGATCGCCGGTTTGCCGGCCTTCAGCGCGTCGCGCAGTGCATCGGCGGTTTCGCCGGGTGCGGTCGGGTGGTAGCCGTTGCCGCCGGTGAGTTTCATCACCTCGTCAAAGCGCGGGCTGTGCACATGGGCGCCGATGTAACGCTCCTGGTAGAAGTCACGCTGGTAGGCGATTTCGGAACCCCAGGTGCCGTTGTCCATCACGATGCCGATGGCGGGGATGTTGCTCGCCACCGCCGTGGTCATCTCGCCCATGGTCATGCCGAAGCCGCCGTCACCCATCAGCGAAATCGCTGCGCGCTGCGGCGCACCGACCTTGGCGCCAATGGCCGCTGAATAGGAAAAGCCGACCATGCCGCAATCCAGCGGCGTCAGCAGCGCCGGCGCTTCGTAGCAGGGCAACTGGTCTGTGGCCTGGAAACCCGTGGTGCCGGCATCAAGCGTGAAAATGGCGTTGCGCGGCGCCGCCTTGCGCACCTCGGCATAGATCACGTCGGGATGCATCGGCGTGCCGCCGCGCGCACCCGAAGCCTCGCGTTCGGCCCACAGCGCCGCACGCGCCTTGAAATAGGCCTCGTTGCGTTCATGCCACGGCGCCTTGCCCGCGGCGACCGGCGCCATCAGCGCGGCGAGGCCGTCGATCAGCGCGCCGGCATCGGCGTTGATCGCCAGCGCCGCCGGGAAATAACGGCCCAGCGCGGCAGGATCGACATCGATGTGGATGATCTTCGCTTCGGCCGAGATGTCGGTGTACTTGTAGAAGGTGGTGTTGAAACCCAGTCGAGTACCCAGCGCGATGATCAGGTCGGCCTCGCGTGTGAGCTGGCTCGCCACCGGGTTGCCGCGCGGACCGACGCCACCGGCGTGCAGTTGAAAATCCACCGGCAGGATGTCGGCATGGCCGGCGGAGCTGGTCACCGGAATCTGCAGTTTTTCCGCCAGCGCGGCGAGTTTGGCGCTGGCACGCGACCACTTGATGCCGGCGCCGGCGTGGATCACCGGACGTTTCGCGGCGAGGATCAGCTTGCTGATTTCGGCAAGCGACGCCGGATCAGCCGCCGGCGGACGGCTGGAGGCAGGCGGCTGCATCGGCCAGGCCACGGGAATGTCGTGATTGAACAAGTCGCGCGGAATGTTGACCACCACCGGCCCGCGGCGCCCCGAATTGGCGAGGCGGAACGCTTCGAGGATGAACTCCGGAATCCGTTCCGGACGCGGCACGGTCATCACGCGTTTGGTCACCGGCAGGAACAGCGTGTTTTGATCAATCTCCTGGAATGCGTCACGGCCGAGGTGTTCGGTCGAAGCGAGACCGGTGATCGCCACCACCGGCGAATAGGCAAACTTTGCCTGCGCCAGACCCAGCACCATGTTCGCCGAGCCGGGACCGGCCTGGCCGCAGATGAATACACCCGGCGTCTGCGTCACCCGGCCGTAGGCGTCGGCCATGTGCATGCCGCAGTTTTCGTGGCGCACTCCGATGTATTCGATGTCCTTCGCGTCATACAGCGCGTCATACATCTCCAGCGTGCTTGAGCCCATCAGCCCGAACACCTTGCTGACACCGGCGACACGCAGCGCCTCGACCGCGGCGACGCCGCAACGCATTTTTTTGGAACTCATGGCTTTCTCCTCCGCCTCTTCTGTTTCATCACCTGCTTTTATTTTTTAAGCACTTCCGGATTCGCGACATTGACCGGCTTGCCGGAAGCAAACGCCAGAATCTGTTCCACGGCCGTGCCGTAGTACGACTCGTAGGTTTTTTCCTCGACGTAACCGAGGTGCGGCGTACACACCACATTGTCCATCGCGACCAGCGGATGGTTGCCGCCGATCACCGGCTCTTCTTCATAGACGTCGATCCCGGCGCGGCCGGGCCGGCCGGCCTTCAGCGCAGTGACCAGCGCATCCTTGGCGATGATCGGCGCGCGGCTGGTGTTGACGATCAGCGCGGATTTTTTCATGCGGCGGAGATCTTCCAGGGTGACGATGCCGCGGGTGCCGTCATTCAGTGGCAGGTGTATCGAAATCACGTCGGACTCGGCAAAGAAGGCTTCGCGGCTTGATGCCACTTCGAATCCTGCGGCCTTGGCCTTGGTGGTCGAGCCTTCGCGGCCCCAGCACCACACACGCATGCCGAAAGCCTTGCCGACATTGGCAACCAGGCTGCCGATGCGGCCGTAGGCATAGATGCCCAGGGTCTTGCCGGCGAGCCCGGTGCCGACCGAACCCTGCCACTGGCCGTTCTTCATGCGCTGCACTTCCTGCGGAATGCGGCGCAGGGCGGCAAGGATAAGACCCCAGGCCAGCTCCGCCGTGGGATTGGGATTGCCGCGGCCGCCTGCGGAAACCACGATGCCCTTTTCGGTGCAGGCGGCGATGTCGATGTGATACACGTTGTGGCCGGTCTGGCTCAGCAGTTTCAGCTTCGGCAGCTTCTCGACCACGGCGCGCGGCATGCGCGAACGCTGCTGGGTCAGCACCACGATCTCGGCATCCTGCAGCCGCGCCGCGAGTTTCGCGGGGTCCTTCTCCGTGTCGGTGAACACCATCAGCTCATGGCCGGCCAGTTGTTTGGCGCAGTTGAGGCCGCGGAAGGCGTCCTGGTAATCGTCGATGATGGCAATTTTCACGGTCGTACTCCTGTGGATATCAATAAAATCAAAACTACTTGCGGCGGCTCAACACGCCGGCTGTGGTCAGCATCAGCGCATTGGCGATGAATACCGGGGCCACGCCGAAGGCACTGCCCAGTGCGCCAAAGAACAGCGGCACCGCAAGGTGGGTCACGTTGTTGATGGCCATGCGCAGGCCCAGCGCCTCGCCGGAACGGTTTTCCGGGGCGCGCGCGTAGATCATGCTCAGTGTCAGCGGCTGGCCGCAACCGGTGCCCAGCCCGAGCAGGAAGGCAATCGCCGCCAGCAGCACCTCGCTTTCCACCCAGGGAAACAGCAGATAGGTCGCGGCGGCGATGAAAATCGCGGCACCCAGCACTTTTTCCTCGCCGAAATGCGAAACGATGCGTGGCATGAAGGTGCGCACGATGAACGAGGCGCCGGCAAACATCGCCAGGATCACGCCGATCGCCGAGGCCGACAGGCCGATGGCATGGCCGTAGATCGGCATGTAGAACTGGAACAGGTCGATCGCGGTGAGGATGATGCCGCTGGTAATCAGCGTGCGCCGCAGCGGCGCGTTACTGAGCAGACCCACCGCGTACACCGCGGCTTCCTCGCCCTTGATCTTGTTGCCGCGCAGCGCATCGAGGTGGCGGCGGTTGGCGTAAACAATCGCAGCAGCAATGAGCGGACTCACCGCGATGAACAGGTAACCGTTGGCATGACCGACGTGATCGATGGCAAAACCGGCAATCATCGGCCCGAGAAAGCCGCCGCTGGCAATGACCAGGCCGAAGTTGGCGAAGTTGCGGATACGCGCCTCCGGCGTGCTCAACATGCCGATCAGGTTTTGCGCGCAGACGTTGTAGAACACATGCGAAGAGCCGATCAGCAGCGCGGACAGGTACAGCGCATAGGTCGAGGGCAACAGCCCCGGCAGCATCAGCGCCAGTGACAGCCCCAGGCAGCCCAGCAGCATCGGCCAGCGCACACCGATGCGGTCGGCCAGTTTGCCGATGTACAGCGCCAGCAGCATCGGCGCCAGCGAGTACAGCGCGACAATCACGCCGAGCATCACCTGGGGCACACCCAATTCCAGAGCGAACAGCGACACCAGCACCTTGCTGCCTCGGAAGGCAAGCATGTTGAGCAGGATGATCAGCAGTACGGTATGGATCGACATGGTTGCTCAGCCTCCGCCCGCGGGCACCGCGCGGCGGCGCACGAACCAGTTGCCGGCGGCGATGATGCCGGCATTGACCCAGAACACCGGCGCCAGGCCGAGGGCGGCACCGACCCCGCCAAAAAACGCCGGCACCACGACATGCATCGAATTGTTGATCGCGATGCGCAGGCCCAGCGACTCGCCAGCCCGTCCCGGCGGCGAGTAGTTGTAGCAGAGGATCACCGTCAGCGGCTGGCCAAGGCCCATGCCAAAACCGAGCACGAAGCAGATCAGGCCGAGCAGCAGCGCGTTCGAGAACAGCGGGATCAGCACGAACATCGCCGCGGTCAGGAACAGCGAATAGAGCAGTGTGCGCTCCTCGCCGAAGCGGCGCAGCAGCACCGGGATCAGCGCCCGCGACACGAATGAAGCGGCGGCGGCGGCACCGAGGATCATGCCGATGGCCGAGGCCGAGAGGCCGATCTGGTGGCCGTAGAGCGGCATGTAGAGCTGGAAGAGATCGATGGCGGTCATCACCACCGCGCCGGCGATCAGCACGCGCCGCATGTCGGCATCGCGGATCAGGTCGATCATGCGCGAGCCGGCGGGCCGCGATCGCGGCTTGCCGGGGCGGGGAATACGGCTCGCGAGCGTGGCGATGCCGATGGCCGCCACCGCGCTCATCGCGGCAAACACCAGATAGGTGCGTGCGTGACCCGCCTGGTCGATCGAGAAGCCGGCGATCACCGGACCGGCAAAATCAGCCACCGCGATCACCAGCGCATAGAGGTTGAAGTTGCTGGACCGCGTCGCGCCGTCACCCAGTGAACCGACCAGCGACTGCAGCGCGACCTGGCTCAGGATAAAACCGAAGCCGGTGACCGCGGCGGCGGCAAACAGCAGCGGCAGGCTGGGTGCGAACCAGGGCAGCAAGGCGCCCAGCGCGCACACCATCATGCCGGCGATGATCGGGAGGCGTGAGCCATAACGATCAACGATGCGGCCGCAGGGCACCGCCAGCAGCAGCGGGAATATGCCGTAAGTGGCGAGGAGCAGGCCGATGTGCAGCGGTGTGGCGTCGAGTTCAAGCGCGTAGAGCGTATTGACCACGCGTGCGCCCTTGTACGCCCCGTTCCAGAACACCACCAGCGAGAGCAGCTGATAGATGGTGATCATGCGCGCCGCAGCGGCGGCGGGCGCTTGGGAATCTGCAGTCATGGAGTGTCCGCATTGTAGCGCAGGCCCTGTACTGACTTGCCTTGAAGTCCATGAAGTAGAATCCTGCTTTCGCAAAATAAATCATGGCACTGCCTTCGCTGCGCGCACTGCGTCACCGCAATTTCCGGCTCTTTCTTGGCGGCCAGATTTTTGCACTGATCGGTTACTGGATCCAGATGGTGGCGCAGAGCTGGCTACTCTACCGGCTCACCGGTTCAGCCACGCTGCTTGGCGTACTCGCCTTCGCCAGCAGCCTGCCGATCCTGCTGCTCGCCCCCGTCGCCGGCTGGTGGGCCGACCGCTGCAACCTGCATCGCACGATGTTCGCCACCCAGGTGCTCGAACTGCTGCAGGCCGCGACACTGGCGGCGCTGGCGCTCGCCGGCATCCTCGCGCCCTGGCACATCATCACGCTGGCGATGGTGATGGGCATCCTCGTCGCGATTGAACTGCCGATCCGTCACGCCTATTTGCTCGAACTCGTGGACGGCAAGGAAGACCTGCCCAACGCGATTGCATTGACCTCGCTGATGGCCAACAGCGGGCGCATGGTCGGCCCGGCGCTGGCCGGCGTGCTGATCGGCGTGCTGAGCGAAGCACACTGCTTCCTGATCAACGCCTTCACCTATGTGGCGGTGCTGATCTCCTTCCTGATGATCCGCGTCACCGCGCTGCCGCGTGAACCGTCGAAGCAGCGGCTGGTCGCCGGCCTGCGCGAAGGCTTCGCCTACAGCTGGAACCTGCTGCCGATCCGCGCGCTGCTGCTGACGCTGATGGTGGTGGCCCTGCTCGCCACGCCGTACTCGACGCTGATGCCGGTGATGGTGCGCGAGGTCTTCCAGGGCGACTCCGCGCTGATGGGCTGGCTGATGAGCGCCTCCGGCGGCGGCGCCATTTGCGGCACGCTGTACCTCGCCTCGCGCAAGAATGCCCGCGGCCTGATCCGGCTGATCATCTTCACCGTGCTCGCCGCCGGCACCGCGCTGGTGCTGTTCGCCAACGCGCCTTCGGTATGGATCGCGCTGCCGCTGCTGTCCGTGGTCGGCTTCGGCATCCTCGCCACCTCGGTCTCGGTCAACACCATCCTGCAGACCATCGTCGATGACGACAAGCGCGGGCGGGTGATGAGTCTCTACACCGCGGCCTTCCTCGGGGTGATGCCTTTCGGCGGACTTGTCGCCGGCGCACTGGCCGACCTGATCGGGCCGCGGGCTACGCTGACGATCGGGGGACTCAGTTGCGTCGCTGCGGCGCTGTTTCTGGCGCGCAACCGGCACCGGTTGCGGGAGCAGATCCGGCCGATTTACGAAAAGTTGGGGATTGCGCGGCGCTAGGTTCAGGCCACTTCCAGAACCAGACGCTTGCCGCATGCTTTGACGTACTTGCGCAAGGTCGCCACTGAAGGCGAATGCTTTCCGGTTGCCAGCGCCCGCTCCAGACGAGCCACCGATGGCGCCTGTGTGCCCATTCGCGACGCCACTTCCGCTTGTGACAGACCAGCCTCCTGGCGCGCCTTGAGCAGCGCATCCAGCAAAGCAGACTCCTCGCGCTCCAGGCGCCCCACCTCGGCGCGTACGCCGGGACGGCGCATCAGTTTCTTCACGACTTGATCATGCGTTTTCATGTTTGATCTCCTTCATGCGAATCTCCGCGATCCGGCGCTCACGGGGCGGCGTTTTCTGCGACTTCTTGACGAAGCTGTGCAGCACGACAATCCGCCGGCCGACCAGCGTGCAAAAGAATACCCGCGCAATACCTTCGGCACCCTTCAAACGCAGCTCAAACAGCCCCTCTCCAAAAGCCTTGGTGTGTGGTTCACCCAGATTGGGGCCAAGTAACCATACGGCGCGTCAACACGATATACCGGGCAGCGAGAGTGTCAGGAAGACTCAGGATCTCGTCCTGAACACGTTCGCTGTAGTAGGTGATCGTGTAATCCACCGTGATACGATAACAAATATGTTACTGTTGAGTCAATGTCAGGGAACAGTGGATTTATCGGCTGATCTGGGCCGGCTTACGCGATGGTTTTTGATAACGAAAATGAAGCTTCAAGAGGGAAATGCGCCTCTAAATCGGACAAAAATTCTTTTATCACTTTGGGTTAGCGTGGTCCGACCCCTTAGTGGGACAGAGACCCCTTGTGAGCCGCAGAGCAGCGCCGTCACGCCGGGAGGGGTCGGCGAGGACTGTCTGAGCCCTGGCCGCGCAGCGGCTAGGGCGAGTTGCGCGCCCCGAAGGAAGTCACCTTGGGTGGCAGCCGCCCTGCGAGACGAGCAGCGCAGGGAAGTCCGAAGGACCGGCGAGCCGGGGCGGTTTTTCTTTGGTTACTTTCTTTTGTCCGCACAAAAGAAAGTGACTAGCTGCCGGGCTACCCCCGGCGAAGTCGAGGCCCCGCGTTTCAACAACATCAAAAGTAAAACCCCGCCGAAGCGGGGTTTTATTCCGAAGCAAGCCAAGCACTACTCCGGCTTCGCACCCGAAGCCTTCACCACCTTCGCCCACTTCTTGGTTTCGGACTTGATGTAATTGGTGAATTCATCCGGCGTGCCGTAGGTGATCTCGAAGCCCACCGCGGCGAGGCGCTTGGCAACGGCGGCATCCTGCAGCGACTTGTGGATCTCGCTGTTCAGGCGCGTGATCACCGGCTTGGGCGTGCCGGCCGGCGCGAGTACGCCGAACCAGGAACTCGACTCGAAACCGGGATGGGTTTCAGCGATGGTCGGGATATCGGGCGTCGCCGGGGTGCGCTTGAGGCCGGTGGTAACGATGCCGAGCAGTTTGCCCGAGCGCACATGCGGCAGTGTCGAGGCCATGCCGCTGATCATGACACGGATGTGGCCACCCAGCAGATCGGTGATGGCCTGACCGCTGCCGCGGTAGGGTACGTGCTGCATGTCGATGCCGGCCATGTCATTGAGCAGTTCGCCGGTGAGGTGGCCGACGCTGGCGACACCGGCCGAGGCAAAGCTGACTTTTTTCGGGTTGGCCTTCACATGCGCGATGAACTCCTTGAAGTTCTTCGCCGGCAGCGAGGGATGGGTCACGAAAATGTTCGAGGCGCCGGCGACCTGGGTGATCGAGGCAAAATCCTTGACCGGGTCGTAGGGCATCTTCTCGTAGAGGCTGGGGCCGATCGCGAGGTTGGCGATGTAGCCGAGTACGATGCTGTAGCCGTCAGCGGGGGCGCGGGCGACGATGGTCATGCCGATGTCGCCATTCGCACCGGGACGGTTGTCGACCACCACCTGCTGGCCGAGCAGTTCGGTCATGCGCGTGCCCATCGAGCGCGCCAGCGTGTCGGTACTGCCGCCGGGGGCGTAGGGCACGACAAAACGCACCGGGCGCTGAGGATAGGTCTGCGCTGCCACGGAGAATGTGGCCAATGAGGCTGCGGCAAAGGCTGCCGCAGCGAGCAGGGTCAGGCGCGCACTCATCGGCGCAGCCCCGCGGGGTCGTTGCGCCAGCGTTCCCATGCGGCACGCTGGTCTTCGCGGATGCTGTCATCCTCGAGCAGATGGCGCACCAGCGCGGTGACGTCGGATTCGTAGATGCCGGAGCGTTTCTTGAACGCCCAGGTTTTGCCGGCGGGGAATACCGGCGATTGCGGTACTTTGTGATCACTCATGGCGGATGCCACCTCCGTTATTAAAAACTGCAGCCTGCGATGGGCTGCGCTGATTGCTTTTTTGTTGCCCGAGTTTTACTGCGCCGGCGGGTTCTGCGTCAATTCCGGTTGCCAGCCGTAGCAGGAACAGGTGTGTGAGATGCCGTCGGGAGAAAGGGGTTCGCGGATTTCAGCCCGCCCGCCGGAGCGCAACCAGCGCTGCAAGGCTTCACCGGTGCCGACCATGGCCAGACCGATCACCAGTGCCGCCGACCCCCCACGCGACAGCGTGATCTGGCCACCAGTGGCCTGTGCCGGCGGCGGCGCGCCAAACGAGCCGCTGACCCGCGCATTGCCGGACTGTGCACTGCCGCGCACTGCAGCCCCGGTGGTCGTCGAAGTCTGGCCGCCTCCGCTGCTCTGCTGCCCATACAGCGTCGTCGTGCAGCCGGGCAGCACGATGATCAGCAGCAGGATCGGCAGGACTTTGTTCATGCGCCAAGTATACCGAGAAAATTAATCAATAAAAACAATGACTTAATTGGATTTTCGAAGCACCCGCGGAATTGAGGGCTAAAACAGTCGTTGATTGCCGCATCAACACACGCAGCATGGAGTTACGGTGGAGTCCTCCAATGCATACAGCCCGACAGGTGTCGGGCTGTATGCAGGCTACCCCTGAGTCCGCCTCCCCGGTGGACCCTTCAGCGCAACGCTAAAACGTTGCGCTTTTTTTTGCTTATCTCCCCGGCACGACCATCTGCTCACGCTTGAGCAGCAGCTGCGACACGGTTTTCGCAGGCAGCCGATAGGCCCACTGCGAACGGGCCTGCTCGAGCATCACCCGCGCTTCCAGGCGCTGCATCGCTTCGGCATAGTCCTTGTCGAGTTTTTCCTTGTCCTCGGGTTTTTCCTTCGGCTCGGACTTGCGCATCTTCGGCGGCGCGCCGCTGACCTTGAAGCGTACGATGGTTTCACCTTCTGCCTGCGGCGAGAGGCGGATCACGTAGGTCAGGTTGTCGAAGGTCTCGGCGGTAAGTACCGCGAGCTTGTCGTTGCCCAGCTTGTCGTCGGTGACGACATCGCTGAAAGCGAGGCTGCCCAGCGCGTTGGTCACCGACACCGCTGCGCTCGGGTTGAGCAGGCCGCCGCCGCCGATGAACTTCCACTGGCCCCACTCCTCGTCGCGGCCGATCTTCCAGCCCGACACACCTTCACCCGACAACTGCAACGAACGGATGCGATCGGCCTTGAAAAAATCCCTGGCCACCCAGGCGCCGGGTGCGGTGTCAGCCTTTTCCAGCGGGTCGGACACCACCACCACATTGTCGCCGCGTCCCGGTGCCAGCACATGGCGGCCGGCGGGCACGCCGTCCTTGGCATTGGGCAGCGGATTGAGCGGATCTTTTTTCAGCGAGATCTTGCCCAGCACCAGGCTGGACAGCACCTTGCCCGAGGCATCGGACAGCTCGACCAGCATGCCCACACCTTCCTTCCCGTCCTTGCCGGTGCCCTTGCCCGGCACCAGCAGATTAAGCCGGCCGTGAAGGCTCGCGCCTACGGGCTCGGACTGCAGCACTTTGACGTCGAGCAATTTCAGGATGAAGCTGCTGATCTCGGCGAAGTCGGCCGGATAACCGCCGCGCTGCTCCACGCGCCAGACCTTGTCCTTCAGCACCAGTGTGGTTTCACCGTCGGCATCGTGCAGGCGCACCCTGGCGATGTCGCTGATTTTCAGTTCGGGCATCAGCCGCGCGCCGATCTTCGCGCCGCTGTCGCGGTAGGCGGTGATCTCCTTCCAGAACATGGCGAGACTGGCGCCGCCGAGCAACGCCACGGCGAGCAGCAGCCACAGGAATTGCTTGCGGTTCATGATGTACGCATCCCGCTTTGTATTCTCATGTTGGCCTTGCGCCGCTTGACGATGGCAAGCCCGATGCCGAGCATGGCCACCAGCAGCGGCACCAGCGCGATGTTGATGATCTTGGTGCGCATCTGCAGCGCTTCGGTGTCCTCACGCAGGTTCTTGCGAACCTCCTTCAGCTCCTTGCGCGTCTCGATCGATTTCTTGCGGAAGTTTTCCAGTTCGGCCTGCTGCTCCGCGGTCAGGATCGCGCCGCCGCTGGCCGAGGCCGATTTGCCGCCCTTCTGCAGTGCTTGCAGCTTCTCGGTGGTCTGGTTCAGGCTGTCCTCGAGGCCCTTGATCTTGCCGAGGTAGGCCTCCTGGGCACGCGCCTCCATCTGCTTGATCACCGTCAGCGGCCGGCTGAACGCGGCGCGGCTGCGCAGGTTGATCAGCGCGCTGTCTCCGGCCATCTGCTCGACCAGGCCCTGGGCGAAGGCGAGATTGCCGTTGCGCGGCACCGCCACGCGCTGGCCGAACATTTCCTGGATGTCGACCGCGGCGCCGTCGGTCAGCATGTCGACATCGCCGACCACGACCACGGTGTTTTCCGCCGCCGATTCGCGCAGGTGGGCCTTGCGGTCGGCTTCAAACTGCGCAGCATCCACCGGCTTGCCTCGGGCGAAGGGATCGGCAGGCTTGCCATTGGGGAAGGCCGTCCTGAACTTGCCGGTGATGCGCATCGCCAGCGGCTCTTCCTGGCCCGAGGGCTGGAAGCCGCGGGTCGAAGGTTCGCCCGACAGCGTGGCAATGATCAGGTCGGCGAGCATCGAGTTCTTCGAGGTGCGCACCAGGGTGGTCTGCTTCAGGCCTTCGGGCAGCTTGACCTGGAAACTCGCGGCAAATGGCAGCAGCAGCGTGCCGACCTGGCTGGTCACCACATCATCAAGGTTCAGCGCCTCGGTGTTCAGCGACAGCAGCGTCGGCAGCAGGCGCGGGCCTTCGCCGCTGGCGAAGGTGAGGTCGGCGACGACCTTGCCCTGGCTCGGCTCGACACCCCAGGCCTTGAACAGCGTCGGCAGGTTGGAATTGCCCGCCGCGTTGCCACCAAAGGGATTCTGCATGTCCGGCTGCTGGTCGAAATAGGCGTAGCTGTCGACGAAGGCGATCACCTTGCCGCCGCGCAGCACGAACTGGTCGATGGCGTACTCGGTCGGCTCGAGGATGTCGCGCGGATGAATCACCAGCAGGACCTTGATGTCGTCATCGATCCGCGCAGCGTTCATCTCGACCTTGCGCACATCAAAAATGCGCTTGAGTTCGGAAGCCAGCACCCAGGGTTCGGTCGGCTGCTGCTTTTTCACCGGATCCAGCGAGCGGCCGAGCACCGGCAGGTTGCTCATGATGCCGATCACCGGCTTTTTCGCCTGCGCCACCTGCGATATCGAACGCACGATGTCGTATTCGAGCAGGCGTTCGCGGTCGGGCGTCAGCACGGGAATCGCCGACTTCTGGTCGAGGAAGGACACCGACAGGCCGAGGTAGAACTTCTCGCCGGTGTTGGTCATCTGGCCTTCGACGTTGTCGAGTGCCGCTGATTCCTCGGCATCCGAGTCCGGCTCGGGATTGAATTTCTCGATGATGACCCTGCCGCCGGAAGCCGCCTTGAATTCGTTCAGCACATCCTCGACGCGGCTGGCGAAGGTCTTCAGTCCGGGCGGCACGGTGGCGCTGCCCTGCGAGTAATAGAAACGGATTTTCACCGGCGCTTCGAGCTTGCCGAGAATCGAGCGTGTGCCCTCGGACAGCGTGTAGACGCGGCCTTCGGTGAGGTCGATACGCGCATTGAAGGCGCTGAACAGGAAGTTGGCGGCGATCAGGATCACCGCCAGCGCGATGATGCCGCCGGCGGAATAGATCAGGGTTTCGAGGTTCTTGTTTTTCATGTTCGTGTTATCCCGCACGCTGGTTGCGGATGATCACGCCGGTGACAAACAGCATGAAGCCGATCACCGAGCCGAAGAACACCACATCACGGGTATCCAGCACACCGCGCTGGAAGCCTTCGAAGTGGGTCATCACCGAGAACGCGGCAATCACTTCAACCACCACCGGGCTGGCGTAGCGGGTCAAGAGGTCGGTCACCGGCGAGTAGCCTGCGAGGATCAGGAACAGGCAGATCATCACCGACAGGATGAAGCTGATCACCTGATTACGGGTCAGCGCGGAAGTCATGCAGCTCACCGCGAGGTAGGAACCGGCCAGCATCAGGCTGCCGACATAGCCGGCGAAGATCACGCCGTTGTCGGGGTCGCCGAAGTAGTTGACGGTGATCGCCACCGGGAAGGTCAGTACCAGCGCCAGCGCAAGGAACAGCCAGGAGGCGAGGAACTTGCCGACGATGGCCTGCCAGGTGGTCACCGGCATGGTCAGCAGCAGCTCCATCGTGCCGAGGCGCCGCTCTTCCGACCACAGGCGCATGCCCGCGGCCGGCACCAGGAACAGGTAGAGCCAGGGATGCCAAGTGAAGAAGGACACCAGCGAGGCTTCGCCGCGCTCGAAGAAATTGCCGATGGTGAAGGTGAAAAAACCGGTGAGCAGCAGGAAGATCACCAGGAACACATAGGCAATCGGCGAGGTGAAGTAACCCGCCAGCTCGCGCTTCATGATGGTGCGGATGTTGGCCAGGGCCGTTCCCGAGCGTCCCGCCGCAGCACTGAAAAGGGTGGCGGACTGTGCGGCCACCGGGGCCGGGGATGTTGGCTGCTGCTGGATCTGTTCACTCATGCTTGCACCTTTACCGTGTCAGGCAGCGTAATCGCGCGGAACACCTCGTCGAGCTTGCCTTCGGGCGAGCGCGCCTTCAGTTCCGCCGGGGTGCCGCTGGCGACGATGCGGCCGCGGTCGATGATGATCACCCGCGAGCAGGCGGCTTCCACTTCTTCAAGAATATGGGTGGAGAAAATCACCACCTTGCTCTCGCCGAGGCGCTTGATCAGGCCGCGCACCTCGTGCTTCTGGTTCGGATCAAGGCCGTCTGTCGGCTCATCGAGGATCAGCACATCCGGGTCATGGATCAGCGACTGCGCGAGGCAGGTCCGATGCTTGTAACCCTTGGACAGCGTGTCGATCGACTGGTAGAGCACGTTCTCGAGGAAGCACAGCTCCACCGCGCGATGCACCGCGCGCTTGCGGGCATCGCCCTGCAGGCCGCGCAGTTCGGCGCAGAAATTGAGGAAGCCGTTGACCGTCATGTCGGCATAACCCGGCGCGTTCTCCGGCAGGTAGCCGATCAGGCGTTTGGCCGCGATCGGATCCTCGACCATGTCATGGCCGCCGACGGTGATACGACCCGAAGTGGGCGGGTAATAGCCGGTGACCATGCGCATCGTGGTCGACTTGCCGGCGCCGTTGGGACCCAGAAAACCCAGCACTTCACCGCGTTCGACGCTGAACGACACGTCGTTGACGGCGAGTTTGGGGCCGAAGGCCTTCACCAGATGTTCGACTTTGATCAATGCCTCTCTCCGTTCAGGGCGCAACCGTCATGCAGCCGCGCGTTTTTTGTGGCGGATTAGATAATGCCGGCCGTCAAAAATTCAATACTTCCGGCGCTGTCGCAGGACAACGCCGCACCGCCCTTGGGTGATGCTCATAACCCATTGATTTTATTCGGTTATTTTTCTACCGCTACTAGCCCGCGGTAATCACCGACCGGCAGTGGTGGTGCCGACAGTCTGAATCGAACAGACGACCTACCGCTTACAAGGCGGTTGCTCTACCAACTGAGCTATGCCGGCGGGTGGCGCATTATATAGTGCCCCGCCCCCGTGGCGCCGCTGCTTCCGCTTCCTATAATGGGCGCCTTCCGAATACCTCCTGGACCGCAATGAAACACAAACCCGTAGGAGTGGCCGGTTGCGGCCTGATGGGGACCGCCTGTGGGCAACGGCTGCGTGGCGCAGGCCTCGAAGTGATCGCTTATGACATCGACGCCGCCAAGGCCGCTGCGCTGTCCGCAATCGGCGCCGGCACGGCGGCTTCGCTCGCCGAACTCGCCACCCGCTGCGATGCCGTGGTGATCGCAGTCTTCAACACCGACCAGGCCGAAGCCGCCTGTGACGCACTGGCCGCGGCCCGCCCTGCCGGCCTGCCGCCGCTGACCGCGGTCTGCGTCAGCACCTGCGACCCCGACCGCATCGCGGCGCTGGCCGCAAGGCTGCCCGCGGACCGCCTCAGTTTTGTTGAAATGCCGGTGTCCGGCACCAGCGACCAGACCGCGCGCGGCGATGCACTGGGCCTGGTCGGCGGCGATCCCGCCACCGCGGACCGCGTGAAACCCGTGCTCGACGCCATCTGCCCGCGCCGCCACCACCTCGGCGCCGCCGGCAACGGCGGCCGCGCCAAACTCGCGATCAACCTGATCCTCGGCATCAACCGCGCCGCACTCGCCGAAGGCCTGGTCTTCGCGCAACGCATGGGCCTGCCGCTGACACCCTTCCTCGGTGTGGCGAAAGACTCCGCCGCCTACTCGCAGATCATGGATGTCAAAGGCGCGAAGATGATCGCCGGCGACTTCACGCCCCACGGCAAGATCGCGCAGACACTGAAGGATTTTTCGCTGATGCTCGAAGTCGCGGGAAAACTCAAACAGCAGTTGCCACTGGCCTCGACCTACACCGATATTGTCGAGGGCTGCATGAAAGCCGGTGAGGCTGAGCTGGATAATGCGGCGGTGATTCGGGAAATTGAGCGGCGGCACAACTAGTCAAAATAGCCTCCATGAACAACATCCGAGCTGCAACCATCACAGAAGCCAACCGTTCATCTGGTGAATGGGTTTTTATTGACCTCGGATTTGCAAGCCAAACAAAAAGCTGCGGGCTGCTTATTGGCGAGGGTGAAGCACAAACATTATCGTTTTCAGACCTTCAAAATGAGGTTTTACATCTCTGCAGCAAACAAGGTGCCCCACTAAATATCGTTCTCGAAGCACCCCTATCCGTCGCATTTGGTCCTAGTGGCAACCCTACCGGACGTTCTATCGAAAAACGCGACGGACAAGTTCGCTATTGGTATTTAGGGCTCGGTTGCAGCGTTCTCGTAGCGGCAACTTATCTCCTACGCTCGATGCATGAGCTTCCGCTTTCTCGTGAAGTACGTTTATTTGAAGGCTTGGTGTCGTTCAAGCAAAAGGGAACGCCCTCCTCGCACATTCAAGACGTCAGCGATCTTCGTGAAGTAGCATGGTTACAAAACAAATCAAAAGGACGGATCGTGCCGCCCGATGAACTCGCAGCAAACCGTGGAGATAGAGTCATTTCCGCCTTTCGGGTTGCCGGAATGGACTTTGGAGTTCCTCCCGTTATCGCCATAGGTGCCTAGAGCATTAGGCATCCACCGTTCTTGCCTCCCCTTGCGAACCGCCGAGCAGCGCAGGCGTGCCGGGAGTATTCGGCGAGCACTGTCTGAGCCCTCGCGCTTTTGCGAGGGCGAGTTGCGCAGCCGCCCGGCACGACGAGCAGCACAGGGAAGTCCGAAGGACCGGTAAGCCGGGGCGGCCTTTTCTTTGGTTACTTTCTTTTGGCCGCACAAAAGAAAGTAACCAGCCGCCGGGCTGCCCCCGGCGAACTTGAAGTTACGCTCTTCTGCCACAATTTTCTTGATTCCGGCTTTCGCCGGAATGACGGCATAAAAAAACGGCGCGGGATCACCGCGCCGTTGTATTAACGTGAAAAAGGCTCAGGCTTTTTTCGCGACGAAACCGTAGGCCATGTTGGTGCGCCCCGGCCCTTCCGTCTCGTAGGTTTCCTTGATCTGCGCCACGCGGTCGATGATGATTTCGGCCTGCTGCCTCGGCGTCACACCGTAGAGCCGCGCGTTGTTGCCGCCGAAAATCGCGTTTTTCACCGCGCCGTCGGCCGCGCCCAGCGGCTTGTAACCGTACTTCCGCTGCATCTCCTCCGGAATTTCGAGGCGGCGCAGGGCTTCGATCTGCCACTGCGGCGCGCCGGTCCACACCGCATCGGTGCCCCAGACCACGTTGCTGGTGCCGAGGCCCTTGAGCAGCGTACCCATCACCGCAGCACCGAGGCGCGGGTTGGCGGTGGTGGTCCAGGCAAAGAGCTGACCCAGATCGCCATAGACGTTTTTCACGCCGAATTTCTCGGGGATTTCGGCGAGGTCGGTGACCCATTCGATGCGGCCGGTTTTCTCGAAATGCTCCCATGCCGACTTCGGTGCGTTCGGACCGGTCCAGCGCCAGCCGGAGTGGTAGATCACGAAGTTGAGCTGCGGCCAGTCCTTCGCCGCCTTGCCCACATCTCGCACATCCGAATACTCGAGCAGGTGCGGGAAACTTTTCTCGACTTCCGGCGGGAACAGGCCCTTGTGCACGCAGACGTTCTTCAGGCTCGGATTGTCCTTGCTCCACTTCGCCAGTTTTTCGTAGAAGGGATACATCACCTTCTCGTCATCCAGGCGGAACGGCCACTTCGACAGGTGCTTGTTGGTGTTGTCGCCGATGGTGTAGCCCTTCCACGAATCGGGCTTGAGCCGCGCCTGCTCCTCCTCGACCTTGTCCAGCCAGCCGGGGTGGCCGGGGGTGAAGATCGCGTGCGAGAACATGCGTTTGGTGCCCGACTCCTTGTTGATCTTCTCGCGGGCGGCGTACTTCATGTCGTTGGTGAGGAAGGAAAACTTCGGGTCCACCGAATACGAGCCGCTGATGCAGGCGACCTTGGTGTCGCTGTCCATGAAGATTTCCTTGAAGTAGTTCGGAAACTTCAGGTCATCGATGGTCTGTTCCTTCTCGTTCAGGGAAATGTTCCAGCCGAGTTTGCCGACGGTGGCACGCTGCGCGACGAAGGTCTTGATCGGCGTGTCGTCACGCAGGAAGTGCGTGTGCATGTCCATCACGAACTGGTTTTTCAGCGCCTTCGCGCGCTCGTTGGCCATGTCCGGCGTCGCGGCCTCGGCCTTGCTCACCATGTAGAGCGGGCCGTAGGTCTCGTTCATCGCGACAAAGGCCGCGGCCATGCCGGCGGCGGACTGGAAAAAGCGCCGCCGCGACACACCCTGCTTTTTCGCCAGCTCGGCGCCGTATTCCTTGACCCTCGCCTCGAACTCGCGCTGCTTCCCGGTCTGCGGCGGCGGCATGTATTCGTCGCTGGAGACACACTGCACCGGAATCGGTGACGGAAAAATGGACTCGGCAGGCGCGACCTGCTCCAGTTCCTTGTCGCTGAGCATGTAATTCCTCCTTGAAGCACTGGTGGGCGAACCGGTGGCGTGAGCCGATTTCACGGACTGCGGGCCTGCCGCTGCAGCGGCTTTTTACCCAAATCCCGCAGGCTTCAACCAGTGTGCGTGCCGTCCCTGCGGCTGTCAAACGATGGACCGTGAAGTCCGGAAAATGCTCCGGTCCTCTGGTATGGTTACTGCTTGCTGCGTGCAGCACACCATCCCGGCCATTGAAGGAAAACCATGATCCTGCGCATCTCCAAGCTGTTCGCCAGCCTGTCATTGCTTGCAGCAACGGTGGTCCACGGCAACCCGTACCCCGAGAAACCGATCCGTCTGGTGGTGCCCTATCCCGCCGGCGCCAGCAACGAAATCATCGGCCGTGCCCTGGCCAACCGCCTGACCGAACAATTCGGCCGCAACGTGATTGTCGATACCCGGCCTGGTGGCGGCGGCCAGGTCGGCGCCGAGATCGTCGCCCGCTCGGCGCCCGATGGCTACACGCTGCTGCTCGGCACCGCCGGACTGATCGCGATCAGCCCCCATGTCTACGCCAAACTGCCCTACACCCTCGGCGATTTCGCCGCAGTCAGCCTGTTTGCCAGCGTGCCGTACGTAATGGCGGTGCCAGCCGCACTGCCGGTTAAGGACGCACGCGAACTGGTGGCGCTATCGAAAAGCAAACCGGGCTGGTTCAATTACGCCTCATCGGGCAACGCATCTGCACCGCATTTGTGCGGTGAGCAGCTTAAGCTGCTTGCTGGAGCCGACATGACCCACGTGCCGTACAAGGGCGGTGCTGCCGCGGTCGCCGATCTCGTCACCAATCAGGTGCAGCTCTACTGCGGCGGCATCCCGACGGTGCGCGCGCAGGTGCAGTCCGGACGCCTGAAAATCATCGCCACCACCACGGCCCAGCGCAGCCGGCTGATGCCGGAACAATCCACGGTCGCAGAACAGGGCATCACCGGCTTCGAGGTCAATTCCTGGATGGCCCTGCTGGCACCGGCAAAAACGCCTGCGGTCGTGATCGACCGCCTGTATGCCGAAATTGCCAAGGCCATGCAGCGCAAGGACATGCAGGACTTCGTGCTCGCACAGGGCGCGGAGCCGGTGGCGCTCGATCCAAAAACCACCGCGGCGCGATTCGCCGAGGAATCAGCACGTTGGGGCAAGGTCGCGCGCGCGGCGATGCTGCGCGTGGATTGAGGATGACAACCCGTCCGGAATTCAAACCGTTGCACACGGACTTCGGTGCCGAGGTCGGGGGGCTTGATCTGCGCGACTCCGTCAACCCTGCCGCGCAACTGCTGCTGGTCCAGGCCCTGCGCGAGCACAGCCTGCTGCTGTTTCGCGCCCAGCCGCTGGTCGCGACCGACTTCCCGCGCATCGCCGCGACGATCGGCCGGAATTGCTCGGAACTCAAACGCTATGAAACACCGGGCCCGTCACCGGACCAGGCCTGGCACTGTGTCGGGGCCATCGGCGGATCACCGGCCACCGCCACGCTGCTCTGCTCGCGCGTTGCGCCGGCCAGCGGCGGGGGCATGGCCTTTGTCAGTACCCGCGCACTTTGGCAGCGTCTGCCACAAACACGGCGCCAGTCACTGGCCGCGCTGCGCGGCCGGCACAGCTTTCGCGCCGCACCCGGGCATGTCGAAAGCTTTCCTTTGCTCAACAGTCATGGCGGCGGCGCGCCGGCGCTTTTTGCCGGCTATCACCTGCGCGGCTTCGAGGACATGGCGGATGATCAGGCCGGACCCCTGATCGCAGAATTGATGACCGAGGCCACCAGGCCCGGTGCATGTTGCGAGATCGACCTTGCTGCGGGTGACGTGCTGCTGTGGGACAACTGGTCGCTGATGCACCGCGCCTGCGCCGTGACCTCCGGCGAGACCAGGGTGATCGAGGAAGTTTCGGTCTACGGCGACCCCTGAGAAAGCCGGGGCGCGGGTACGGCTTATTTGACGACCTGCAGCTTCGGACGCCCGCCGGGCGGTGTGTTGTCGGGTCGCGGATCCTCGGGTGGCGCCGCTGTTGCCGGTGTCGCCGACGTCACCGCAGGCCCGGAGGGTTCAGCCGGGAAGAACAGACCCTGTCCGTTCTCGCGGGCAAAAACACCCTGCACCGCGTTGATCGGAATCGAACACTCTCGCGATACCCCGCCAAAACGCGCGGCGAACTGGATCAGGTCGTTGCCTATGGTCAGCTTGTGGGTGGCGTCGTAGCCGATGTTGAGCACAATCTCGCCGTTCTTGACATGCTCCGGCGGCACCCGCGTGTTCTCATCCACCTTCACCGAAAGGTACGGCGTGAGCCCGCTCTCGCAGGCCCATTCATGGATGGCGCGGATCAGGTAGGGCTTGGTGGAGCGCTCCATGTCAGAACCGTACAGAGCGCAGAATGCAAAGTGCAAAGTGAAAACCCCGGCGCCTGAGCACGGCGGTCTTGCAACTCTGCACCCTGCACTGTGCACTGTGCATTGCTTACTTCCGCATGACCTTTTCCGACGCCGTCAGCGCGTCGATGTAGGCCGGGCGGCTGAACAGACGCTCGGCGTATTTCATCAGCGGCGCGGCCTGCTTGCCGAGCTGGATGCCGTAGTGGTCAAGCCGCCACAACAGCGGGGCAATCGCCACATCCAGCATTGAAAACTCGTCGCCGAGCATGTATTTCTGCTTGGCAAACACCGGCGCGATCTGGGTCAGCGCGTCGCGAATCACCTGGCGGCCCTTGTCGGCCTGTTTCTGGGTGCCCTTCTCGATGTGCGGAATGTGACAGAACATCTCCAGTTCGAAGCGGAACAGGAACAGCCGCGCACGTGCGCGCATCACCGGATCGGCCGGCATCAGTTGCGGATGCGGGAAGCGGTCGTCGATGTATTCATTGATGATGTTCGATTCGTAGAGAATCAGGTCGCGTTCGACCAGTACCGGCACCTGGTTGTACGGATTCATCACCGCCAGGTCTTCGGGTTTGTTGAAAAGATCAACGTCGATGATCTGGAAATCCATGCCCTTTTCGTAGAGCACGAAGCGGCAGCGCTGGCTGAATGGGCAGGTGGTGCCCGAGTAGAGTGTCATCATGGTCGTTTATCCGTTGCGGAGCAGCGTGGGGAAACCGGCAATCAAAGCGTCAAAGCGGGAAAAATGCGGCGTTGGGTTGCGACATTCGCAGCGACCCAGAAAACGCGGGCCGTGACGCGGTCTACGCGCACGGCCCCGGGCTGCCTGAAAGGAATCTAGTGGACGTCTTTCCAGTACTCCTTCTTAAGTGCATAAGCGAGCACGAACAGGAAGCCCAGCGCGAGCAGCACGAACATGCCGATGGTTTCGCGCTTGGCGCGACCGGGTTCGGCCATGAACACCAGGAAGTTGACCAGATCGGCGACGAACTGGTCGTATTCGACCGGGCTCAGCGTGCCGGGTTTGTCGAGCTTGAGCACCGGCTCCGCCTTCTCGTAACCCGCGCCCTGAACCTTGCGCTCGCCAAGCACCTGTTCGCCCTGCAGCTCCCACAGCACGTGCGGCATGCCAACGTTGGCAAAGACCGTGTTGTTCCAGCCGGTGGGCCGCTCGGCATCGCGGTAGTAACCCCTGAGGTAACTGTACAGCCAGTCGGCACCGCTGCCTGCGTGCGAGGAGCGCGAACGCGCGATCAGGGTCAGGTCGGGCGGCGCGCCGCCGAACCATTCCTTGGCATCCTTCGGGTCCATCGCGATCTTCATCAGGTCACCGACCTTGACCCCGGTGAACACCAGGTTGTCGAGGATCTGCTGGTCGGTAAGGCCGATGTCCTGCAGACGGTTGTAACGCATGAAGTTCGCGCTGTGGCAGTTCAGGCAGTAATTGACGAAATGCCGGGCGCCACGCTGCAGCGAGGCCTGGTCATCCGGATTGATCGGCGCGCGGTCAAGCTTGACGTCGCCGCCGGCGGCAAAGGCCAGCAATGGCGCGAGCAGCAGAGCCGCAAGGGTTGTTTTGAGTGTTTTCATGGCGGCCATCACATCGTCACCCGCTCGGGCACCGGCAGGGTCTTGTCCATCGCCGAATACCAGGGCATCAGCAGGAAGAATGCGAAATATATCAGCGTACCGATCTGCGAAATGGCCGTGCCCAGCGGGGTCACAGTCTGCACGCCGTAGTAGCCGAGCACGATGAAGTTGATCACGAAAATGGTCAGCGCGGCGCGGCACAGCGGGCCCTTGTAGCGAATCGATTTCACCGGGCTGCGGTCGAGCCATGGCATCAGGAAGAAGATCAGCGTGGACACCCCCATCATCACCACGCCCCAGACCTTTGCCTCAATCGCCAGGGGACCGCCCTTCATCAGGACGATCAGGGCCAGGCCGATGCCGGCGGCGGCAAGCTTGATGCGCGAGTCACGCACCGTCAGCCAGATCAGCACCACGTAGGCGGCGACACCGATGGCCAGCACCAGCATGAAGTCCTCGGTGATCGCGCGCAGGATCGAGTAGTACGGTGTGAAGTACCACACCGGCGCGATATGAGCGGGGGTTTTCAGGGGGTCGGCGGGGATGAAGTTGTTGAATTCAAGGAAGTAGCCACCCATCTCCGGCATGAAGAACACGACCATGAAGAACAGGAACAGGAACACCACCACACCGACAATATCCTTCACCGTGTAATAGGGGTGGAAGGGAATGCCGTCGAGCGGGCGGCCCTGTGCGTCCTTTTTCTCCTTGATCTCGACGCCGTCGGGATTGTTCGAGCCGACTTCGTGCAGCGCCATGATGTGCGCGGCGACCAGGCCGAGCAGCACCAGCGGCAGCGCAATCACGTGGAAGGCAAAAAAGCGGTTCAGCGTGGCATCCGAGATCACAAAGTCGCCGCGGATCCACGTCGACAGGTCGGGCCCGATCACCGGCAGCGCATCAAAGAGGTTGACAATCACCTGGGCGCCCCAGAAGGACATCTGCCCCCAGGGCAGCAGGTAGCCGAAAAAGGCTTCAGCCATCAGGCACAGGTAAATCATCATGCCGAAAATCCAGATCAGCTCGCGCGGCTGGCGGTACGAGCCATACAGCAGGCCGCGGAACATGTGCAGGTAGACAACGACAAAAAATGCCGAGGCACCGGTGGAGTGCATGTAGCGGATGAACCAGCCGCCGGGCACGTCGCGCATGATGTATTCAACGGACGCAAAAGCGTCAGCCGCGGATGGCTTGTAGTGCATCACCAGGAAAATGCCGGTGACGATCTGCAGCACCAGCACCAGCATGGCGAGAGAACCAAAGAAATAGAAAAAGTTGAAGTTCTTCGGCGCGTAGTACTGCGACAGGTGGTCACGCCACAGGCTCATCAGCGGGAAGCGCTGGTCAACCCAGGTAAGCACCCCGCTGATCGGGGCATTGAGCGGACCGGCGCCGCTGAACTGGACGGGTTCTTTCGGGGTAGCAGCCATGTTCTTGTCAGGCTCCCTTGGTATCTTCGCCGATCAGGATGCGCGTATCGGACAGGTATTTGTGCGGCGGCACCACCAGGTTGTCGGGTGCGGGACGGTTCTTGTAGACACGGCCGGCGAGGTCGAACAGCGAGCCGTGGCAGGGGCAGTAGAAGCCGCCCTGCCAGTTGGGGTCGAAGGCCTCGGCCTGCTTGGCGAACTTGCCCACCGGCGAACAGCCGAGGTGGGTGCAGATGCCGACAACCACCAGAAACTCGTCTTTGATCGCGCGGTTTTCATTTGCGGCATAGGCCGGTTGCATCGGTTTTTTCGACTGCGGGTCAGCGACGTTGCTGTCATTGGCCTTGACGGTGTCCAGCATCTCCTTGGTGCGGCGTACGATCCACACCGGCTTGCCGCGCCATTCCACGGTGACACGCTCGCCGGGGGCGAGTGTGCTCACATCGACTTCCACCGGAGCACCGGCGGCCTTGGCGCGCTCGGAAGGCATCATGCTCGCCGCGAACGGCACTGCAACGGCACCCGCGGCGACGCCGCCGGCAACCGTGGTCGCGGCCACCAGAAACTGCCGCTTGCGCTGATCGGTATCTTGCTCGGACATGCCTGAATTTCCCTTCACTGACGGTCAGACTGGAGAGGATTGCAAAAAACGCGTCATTTTACACGGGAAGACCGTACAAAGTTAAGTCATTAGTTAAAATTATGTTACAAAACAACAGGTTATGATAAACCACAATCTGTCGCCATGAGCTCCTTGCTGACTCACTCAGCCTTGATCCCTGCCTCGCGGATCACCTGGGTCCAGCGCGCAACCTCGGCCTTGATGTAAGCGCGGAATTCTTCGGGGTTGCGCATTGTGTAATCGAGACCGTTTTTTTCAAGGAAGGCCCTGGTATCCGGCTGGGTCATCACTGCCAGTGTCTCCTGGTGGATGCGCTGCACGATCGCCGCCGGGGTCTTGGCCGGCAGCGCGATGCCCAGCCAGCCGCTCGCCTCATACCCGGGGTAACCCTGCTCCGCCACTGATGGCACATCCGGCAGCGCGGCAGAACGTTTCGCGCTGGTCACACCAAGGCCGCGCAGTTTGCCTGCCCGCACATGCGGCGCGCCCGAGGAAATCACGCCGGCCAGATGTTCCACCTCACCGGACAACGCCGCGGTGGCGGCGAGGCCGCCACTCTTGTACGGCACACCCAGCACCTGGATGCCGGCGAGTTTGGCAAAGCGTTCAAAAGCCAGATGCCCGATGCTGCCGGAGCCGGGATTACCGACCACCAGCACACCGGGGTCACGCTTCGCACGCGCCACCAGGTCCTTCAGTGTTTTGGAGGCGCTTGAGGGATGCGCTGAAAACAGCGTCACCGCATCGACCACCTGCACTGCAGGTGAAAAATCGCGAATCGGGTCGTAGGAAAGTTTGCCGCGCAGTGCCGGCGCCATCGCCAGCCCGGTGACCGAGGCGAGGATCATGGTGTAGCCATCCGGTGCGGCATTGACCAGCAGCTCGTGGGCAAGCACGCCGCCGCCACCGGCGCGGTTGTCGACGATCACCTGCTGACCGAGCCGCGGCCCGAGTTTGCCCGCCACCAGCCGCGCCACCAGATCGTTGACACCGCCCGCGCCAAAACCGACCAGGAAACGGATCGGCCGCTCCGGATATTTTGTGGCCTGGGCTTGTACGGCCTGTGCCGGTATCGTTAAAACGGCTGCGAGAAACAAGCTGCTCCATGCCCCGGATTTCATTGTTGTGCCCACGGTTTTCTCCTCGCGTCTGGTTCTTCATGCATCGTGTTTGATGCAGCGGCCCCGAGTATACAATCCGCGCTTCATCCATCCTTGCCGGGGAAATGCCTTGTCCATGATCACGCTGAAGCAGGCCGAACTCATCATCGATGCCGTGCTCGCCCGCGCGCGCGAACTTGGCTGCCGTCCGATATCGGTGGTTGTCGTCGAGCACGGCGCGGTGGTCAAGGCCTTCAAGAAGGAGGACGGCTCGGCGATGATGCGTTTCGAGATGGCGCTGGGCAAGGCCCACGCCGCGCTGGCACTGGGCCGCTCGTCAAGCCTGGTGAGGATGCGCACCGAGGAGCGTCCGCTGTTCATGGACTTCCTGTTCAAGGCTTCGCAGGACCGCATCTTCGCCGAGGGCGGCGGCATGCTGATCCGTGATGCCGAAGGCGCGCTGCTCGGCGCGGTCGGCGTCACCGGTGACACCCAGGAGCGCGACGAGGAACTCGCCGCCCACGGCATCCGCAGCGCAGGATTAAAAACGGATGAGGATTGCGCCGGAGCGGCGCATCACGTGCGGCTGAAAAACTAGGTGCAGGGTTTTACTGCGGCGCCGGCGGTGGCTGCGGCACCACGCGCTGCCAGGGGCTGGCGCAATTCTGCACGTAGGGAAAGTAGCTCTGTGTGTCCGCGCAGAAAAACCAGGTCGGCGCCTCACTGCCGGGCTGCGGCTGTGCGGGTGCCGGGGGCTGGGTGCGATGATGACCAGGCGGCAAGGCGTTGCCGCGCTCATCGTAATAGACCAGCGGCTCGCGCACGATTTCACGGATTACCACCGGAGGCTGCGGATAATAGTAAGTGGGGGGATAGTAGTAGTGGGATGGCGGCGGACGGTGCCAACCCCAGGCGCCAAGCACCACCGGAGCACCGATATAGACGCCGACCCGTGCCCGCGGGTGGCCGCGGCCGTGAGCTTCGGCCGGGGTGCTCGCAGCGAGCAGCATGGCAGCGGCAGCGAACAACAGCGATGCCATTGCCCATGCTCTTTTCTGAACAGCGAAGGCTGTCGATGCCTGAGTCATGTGGAAATCATACGCTTCGGACCGGTCCGGTCACGGGCAAAATTGTTACAGGCTGTAACACCCATGCCCGGCCGTGATCAGGCCGGGTTATCGATGTCGATGAAGTGATGCTCAAGGCCGAAGTGTTTGGCAAGATGCCCGCCCAGCGCCTGCACGCCGTAACGCTCGGTGGCGTGGTGCCCGGCCGCGAGATAGGCTACGCCTGATTCACGGGCGAGGTGCACCGTTGGCTCGGAAATCTCGCCGCTCAGGTAGGCATCGGCCCCCATCGCAATCGCCTGCTCGAAGTAACCCTGCGCACCACCGGTACACCAGGCCACCCGTCGCAACAGACGCCCGCCCTCACCCACCACCAGTGGCGCACGCCCGAGGCGCTTGCCGACTATTGCCGCGAAATCGGCCAAGTACAGACCGGCCGGCGCTTCGGCCAACACCACCAGGTCGTTGTCACCGCCGCGTGCGCTGACGGTCAGGCCGAGTTCACGGCCAAGCGTGGTGTTGTTGCCGACTTCCGGATGCGCATCAAGCGGCAGGTGGTAGGCAAAAAGGTTGAGATTGTGTTCGATCAGGCGGCCGATGCGGCGACGGCGCAGGCCTGTGATGCGCCCATCCTCGCCGCGCCAGAAGTAGCCGTGGTGCACCAGCAGCGCATCAGCGCCGGCGGCAACCGCAGCGTCGATCAGCGCCGCGGAGGCGGTGACACCACTGACAATGCGGCGGATTTCGGCGCGGCCTTCCACCTGCAAACCGTTTGGGCAATAATCCCGGAACGCATGGACCTGCAGGAATTCGCCAAGATAGGCGTCGAGTGCCGAACGATCCATGTTGTTGCCTCCCTGATGACCATTGATGCCAAACGCAGGCGATTTTAACCGCCCGCACACCTCTCCACGCCATGCGAAAACTCTGGCTGCTGTTTTGCCAAACCGTGACGATCTGCCTGGGCGCGCTGTTCGTGATCGGCACGCTGCGCCCCGACCTGCTCAAGGACATGCCCAAAAATGCGGTTATCACGGTGGGCCAGCCGGCGGATACGCCGGGAACCGCGCCGCGCTCGGGCTCGTACAGCGATGCCGCGAAAAAAGCGATGCCCACGGTGGTCAACATCTACACCCTGAAGGCGGTGAAGACGCGGCCCCGCCACCCCCTGCTCGATGATCCGGTGTTCCGATACTTTTTCGGCGACCCCGGCGAAGCACAGGCACAGCCAAGCACCAACCTCGGCTCCGGCGTCATTGTCAGCAGCTCGGGTTACATCCTCACCAACAGCCATGTCGTCGAAGCGGCCGATGGCATTGAGGTCGCGCTGGCCGACACCCGGCGGGTGATCGCCAAGGTCGTCGGCACCGACCCCGAATCCGATCTGGCGGTATTGAAGATCGATCTGCCCAACCTGCCTGCAATCACCTTTGGCGCCTCGGAATCCGTCAGGGTTGGTGATGTGGTACTCGCCATCGGCAACCCCTTCGGGGTCGGCCAGACGGTGACGATGGGCATCATCAGCGCGCTGGGCCGCAGCCATCTCGGCATCAACACCTTCGAGAACTTCATCCAGACCGACGCCGCGATCAATCCCGGCAATTCCGGCGGCGCGCTGGTCGACAGCAGCGGCCACCTGATCGGCATCAACACCGCGATCTATTCGCGTACACCCGGTGGAGCCTCGCTGGGCATCGGCTTCGCGATTCCGGCAAGCACCGCCAAAGCCGTGATGGAGCAGATCATCGAGACCGGCTCGGTGCAGCGCGGCTGGATCGGTGTTGGTGTGCAGGACATGACCCGGGAAATCGCCGAATCATTCAAGATCCCGGAAATCCGCGGCGCGCTGATCACCGAGGTGTTCCGCGGCACTCCCGCCGACCGCGGCGGCGTCAAGGTCGGCGATGTGCTGGTCGGCGTGGAAGGCAAACCTGTGACGGACTCCGGTTCGATGCTGAACCTGATCGCGGCGCTGAAACCGGGCAGCGAGGCCACGCTGAAACTGGTGCGCGCGGCAAAACCCCTGGAAATCCGCGTTACCGTCGGCAAACGGCCGCCGAAAAAAGCGCAGCAGGAATAGCCGCTGCCGCGCTCAGGCCTCTTCGGCCGGCCTCTCGCTTTCGGGCGTGCGTCTGGGTACGAAACGCGCGGCAATCAGGCCCACTTCGTAGAGCAGGCACATCGGCACCGCGAGCAGCAATTGCGACACCACGTCCGGCGGCGTCACTATCGCAGCGATGACAAAGGCACCGACGATGAAGTAGGAGCGCGCTTCACGCAGTTGCTCGATGGTCACCAACCCCATCCGCGTCAGCATCACCACCACGATCGGCGTCTCGAAGGTAAGGCCGAATGCGAGGAACATGGTGAGCACGAAATTCAGGTAATTCTCGATGTCCGGCGCCACCGAGATGCTCTTCGGCGCGATCTGGTTGATGAAATGGAACACCGTGTTGAAGACAAAGAAATAACAAAAGGCAATGCCGACCACGAACAGCACCGTGCTTGCCACCACCAGCGGCAGCACCAGCTGCTTTTCGTGGTTGTAGAGCCCGGGTGCGACAAAGGACCAGACCTGGAACAGCGTGAACGGCAGCGTGATGACAAAGGCCACCATCATCGCCACCTTGATCGGCACCAGGAAGGGCGTGATCACGCCGGTGGCAATCATCTTCGAACCCTCGGGCAGCGCGCTCATCATCGGCGAGGCCAGCAGGTCGTAGAGCTCCGAGGAAAAAGGAACCAGCACCAGCAACACCACGGCGAATGCGATCAGCGCGCGCAACAGGCGGTCGCGCAGTTCGACCAAGTGGGAAATGAAGGTGTCTTCGGTCATCACTGGCAGCGCTGGCGCCGGGGCGCTCAGGCGTTTTTGACGCCGGATTTGGCGCCTTCTGCGGCGACCGCCGTGGCCTGGTCGGCGGATGCCGATGTTGCAGCAGTGCCGGGCGCGGCATCAGGGTTGGCCTGGGCGTCGGCGGCGATCTGGTGGACCTGGTTCTCGACGGCGCGCACTTCCTGGTTCACCGACTGCTCGACCGACTGCATGGTGTCCTGCATGCTCGCCTGCAGCTTGCGCAGGTCGTCAAGCGCCATTTCGCGGTTGATGTCTGCCTTGACGTCATTGACATAGCGCTGCATGCGGCCGAAGAGATGGCCAAGCGTGCGCGCGACCTTGGGCAGCCGTTCCGGCCCGATGACGACCAGCGCCACCACGGCGATGACCATCAGTTCGGAGAAGCCGATATCAAACATGGCGGGGGAAGACGGGAAAACGCGGGCTGGAGCAGATCAGAACCGGCCTGTGGCCGGCGCGGCAAGCCCTTTGCGTTTCAGGTCTTGGTGGTTTCCTTGCGCGCTTCGCCTTCGATGGTCTGGCCGGTCGAAGGCGGGATTTCAGCCTTGGTTTCGCCTGCCTTGTCATCGCCGGACTTCATGCCTTCCTTGAAGCCCTTCACCGCGCCACCGAGGTCGGAGCCGACGTTGCGCAGCTTCTTCGTGCCAAACACCAGAATCACCACCACCAGCACGATCAGCCAATGCCAGATGCTGAATGAACCCATGATTTGCTCCTGTTGATCCGCGCACCTGCACGGAGGATTAAATGCCCGGTCTGCCCGCCAAGCCGATGCTAGGGCTTGCGTGCGGCCTTTTCCGCGATGCCGCTGACACCTTCACGGCGCTCAAGTTCGGCCAGCACCTCCTGCGGACCCGCGCCGTGCCAGGCCAGCAGCACCAGGGTATGAAACCACAGGTCTGCCACCTCGCGGACGACATGCAGTTTATCACCCTCCTTCGAGGCCAACAGGGTCTCGGCAGCCTCTTCCAGCACCTTGCGCAGGATCGCGTCCTCGCCCTTGGCGAGCAGGCTGGCAACATACGAGGTACCCGCCTCCGCCGCCTTGCGCGCGGCGATGGTTTCGCCCAGCCTCAACAACACGTTATTCAGCAATACATCCTTGTCGGACATGGCCTTATTTCCTGTAAATCTCGTCCGGATTTTTCAGCACCGGCGCGGTTTCAGCCCAGGAACCGTTGCGCAATTCGTAGAAAAAACAGCTGTGACGCCCGGTATGGCAGGCGATGCCGCCGACCTGCTCGACTTCCAGCAGCACCACGTCCTGGTCACAATCGGTGTGGATCGAGCGCACCTTCTGCACATGGCCCGATTCTTCACCCTTGTGCCAGAGTTTGCCGCGGGAACGCGACCAGTAATGCGCCTCGGCGGTCTGCGCGGTGAGTGCCAACGCCTCGCGGTTGGTCCAGGCCATCGTCAGCACGCGGCCGCTGCCGGCCTCCTGTGCCACCACCGGCACCAGCCCGTCCCTGTCCCAGCGGATTCGATCCAGCCAATCACCCGACATGATTTGCCACGCGCTGCTGCGCGCCCTGCCGATGTTTATAAGCGATTGATTTTAATGGAAAAATTTTCCGGCTACAAGCGTACTTCTATGCCGCGCTCGGCCATCCTCAACTTGGCCTCGCGCACCGTGTGTTCGCCGTAGTGAAAAATGCTGGCGGCGAGCACCGCATCGGCGCCGCCGATGGTGACGCCGTCGGCGAGATCATCGAGGCCGCCGACGCCGCCGCTGGCGATCACCGGAATGTCGAGCACCGATGCAAACGCACGGGTCAACTCGAGGTCGAAGCCGGAGCGGGTGCCATCGCGATCCATGCTGGTGAGCAGGATTTCGCCCGCGCCCATCACCTGCATTTTTTTTCCCCATTCCACGGCATCAAGCCCGGTAGCCTTGCGGCCGCCGTGGGTGAACACTTCCCAGCGCAGCGGGCCGTCACCGGACACACGCTTGGCATCCACTGCCACCACGATGCACTGCGAGCCGTAGCGTCCGCTGGCGTCGGCCACCAGTTTCGGGTTTTGCACCGCGGAAGTATTGATGCTGACCTTGTCGGCCCCGGCATTGAGCAGACGCCGCACGTCTTCGACCGCGCGTACGCCGCCACCGACAGTCAGCGGAATGAACACCTGCGCCGCCACTGCCTCGATGATGTGCAGGATCAGGTCGCGGTCATCGCTGCTCGCGGTGATGTCGAGGAAAGTCAGTTCGTCGGCGCCCTGATCATCGTAGCGGCGCGCGATTTCGACCGGGTCACCGGCGTCCCTCAACTCGACAAAATTGACACCCTTCACCACACGGCCGGCGGTGACGTCGAGACAGGGAATGATGCGTTTGGCCAAACCCATAAAATCGGCCACAGTGGTCACAGAGCACACAGAGATTTCAGGTGTTGCCGCTCTCTGTGTGCTCTGTGACCTCTGTGGCTCAGCTTTTCTTTGTCAGTTGATCGGCCAGTTTCTGCGCCGCGGTGAAATCGAGCGTGCCCTGGTACACCGCGCGGCCGGTGATGGCACCCATGATGCCTTCGGACTGCACCGCACACAGCTTCTCGACATCCTTGAGATCGGTAATGCCGCCGCTGGCGATGACCGGCACCGTGAGCTGGCGGGCGAGCTCGACCGTGGCCTCAATGTTGACGCCGGTCAGCATGCCGTCGCGGCCAATGTCGGTGTAGATCACCGCCTCGACGCCGTAGTCCTGGAATTTTTTCGCGAGGTCGATCACGTCATGGCGGGTCATCTTCGACCAGCCGTCAACGGCCACCTTGCCGTCCTTGGCATCGAGCGCGACGATGACATGCCCCTGGAAGGCGGTGCAGGCATCCTGCAGGAAGCCCGGAGTCTTCACCGCCGCGGTGCCGATCACGACATGGCCGATACCGGCGTCGATGTAGGCTTCGATGGTGTCGAGGTCGCGGATGCCGCCACCGAGCTGGATCGGCAGTTCGCCGCCGACCGCCTTGACTATAGCCTTGATCGCCGCTTCGTTCTTCGGCTTGCCGGCCACCGCGCCATTGAGATCGACGACGTGCAGGCGTCGGGCGCCCTGCTTCAGCCATTGCGCGGCCATCGCGGCCGGATCTTCGGAGAACACGGTCGCTGCGTCCATGTCGCCCTGTTTCAGGCGCACGCAATGACCGTCCTTCAGGTCTATGGCGGGAATGATCAGCATGGGATGCAGGTAACGAAACGGTTTGGCCGGAGAAGGGCGACTGGGAAACCGGATCAGTTCAGTTGAACACGCGCGGGCCGTGATATAGCCATCAAATGGCCATGAAATTTGTTAAAGGCATCATACACCAGCCCGCGGCTGCCAGCGCACGAAGTTTGCCAGCAGTTGCAAGCCGGCGGCGTGGCTTTTCTCGGGGTGAAACTGTACCGCGAACAGATTGGCGCGCGCCGCGGCGCAGGCAAAACGGAAGGGGTAAGCACTCCAGCCCGCAACCAGCGACGCATCAGCCGGCTCCGGGTAGTAGCTGTGCACAAAATAAAAGCGGCTGCGCTCGGCGATGCCCTCCCACAGCGCATGATCAACCTGCTCGACCTCGTTCCAGCCCATGTGCGGCACCTTGAGCCGTTCGCCGTTGGCGCCGGTCATGCGTGCCGCCGGAAAACGGCGCACCACCCCCGGCAGCAGGCCCAGACCCGGCGTGTCACCTTCTTCGCTGCGCTCGAACAGCATCTGCAGGCCGATGCAGATGCCCAGAAAAGGCTTGCTGCGCGCGGCTTCAATCAGCACCGGGCGCAGGCCACGCGATTCCATCTCGCGCATGCAGTCGGGCATCGCGCCCTGGCCCGGAAAAACCACGCGGCCGGCGGAGGCCACCACCGCCGGGTCGCTGGTGACCACCACCCGGCTCTGCGGTGCGACGTGTTCGATCGCCTTCGACACGGAGCGAAGATTGCCCATGCCGTAATCGATGACTGCGATGTCGATGGCCATGACGGTTTGTTGCAGGATTCCGGATACAGGCACCCGCCGGCGGCAGGCGCGGCGACGTCTCTTAAAGCGAACCCTTGGTTGAAGGCACACCCTTCACACGGGGATCCAGCTCCACCGCCATGCGCAGCGCGCGGCCGAAGGCCTTGAACAGCGTCTCCACCTGGTGGTGGGCATTGACGCCCTTCAGGTTGTCGAGATGCAGCGTCACCGAGGCGTGGTTGACGAAACCCTGGAAAAACTCGCGCACCAGGTCGACGTCGAAATCACCGACGCGGGCGCGCGTGAACTTGCCGCTCATTTCCAGTCCGGGGCGGCCCGAAAGGTCGATCACCACCCGCGACAGCGCTTCGTCCAGCGGCACGTAGGCATGGCCATAACGACGCACACCCTTCTTGTCGCCGACGGCCTTGGCAAAAGCCTGTCCGAGGGTGATGCCGATGTCTTCGACGGTGTGGTGGGCGTCAATGTGCAAATCGCCATTGGCCTTGACCTCGAGATCGACCAGGCCGTGGCGTGCGATCTGGTCAAGCATGTGGTCGAGGAAGGGCACACCGCTGGCGAGTTTCGCCCGGCCACTGCCGTCGAGATCGAGCTTGACGCTGATCTGCGTCTCCTGGGTATTGCGGGTGATTTGGGCCTTGCGTGCCATGGTGGTCGGGTGTTGCTGCAAGTAATTGATTACAAAGTGTAAACGACAGTATAAACGATTCCGGCAATACTAACGCAGGATATCGCGCAGGGCTTCGGCGAGCGCCGCACATTGCTCATCGCTGCCAACGGTGATGCGCATGAACTCGGCAATACGCTGCGGCTTGCGGAAATGGCGGACGATGATGCTGCGCTCGCGCAGTTTCGCCGCCAGTTCGCCGCCGTCACGGCCAGGCAACCGGGCAAACACGAAATTGGCGGCCGAGGGCAATACCTCGAATCCCAGACCCTGCAGGTCGGCCACCAGCTTGCCGCGGGTGGAAATCACCTTCGCGCACATCGCGCGAAAATAGGCATCGTCCTCGATCGCGGCCGCTGCCCCGGCCTGGGCGAAACGATCCAGCGGATAGGAATTAAAGCTGTCCTTGACCCGGACCAGCGCCTCGATCAGCTCGGGATGGCCGACGGCAAAACCCACGCGCAAGCCGGCCAGTGCACGCGACTTCGACAGCGTATGGGTCACCAGCAGGTTCGGATAACGCTGCACCAGCGGCACCGCGGACTCACCGCCAAAATCAACATAGGCCTCATCAACCACCACCACCGAATGCAAATTGGCGCGCAGCAGGCGTTCGATTTCCGCCAGCGGCACCAGACAGCCGGTGGGGGCATTCGGATTCGGGAACACGATGCCGCCATTGGGCCTCAGGTAATCATCAACCGCGATTTCGAAGCGCGGATTGAGCGGCACCTGCTCGAACCCGATGTCATAAAGCCCGCAGTACACCGGATAAAAGCTGTAGCTGATGTCGGGAAACAGCACCGGCCGGTCATGCTTGAGCAGGCCGAGGAAGACATGCGCCAGCACCTCGTCCGAACCGTTGCCGACGAACACATGGGCGGGCGTGAGCTTGTAATGCCGCGCGATGGTTTCGCGCAGCCGGCTGCTTTCGGGGTCCGGATACAGGCGCAGCGTGTCGCCGACTTCGGCGCGCAGCGCCTCAAGCACGCGCCGGCTCGGGCCGTACGGGCACTCGTTGGTGTTGAGCTTGATCAGGTTGGCAAGTTTCGGCTGCTCGCCCGGCACGTACGGCGTCAGCCCCTGCACCACCTTGCTCCAGTAACGGCTCATCGTGGCATTTCTTCTACGACCTGTTCAGGCGCATCGCCGCCGAAGCCGCATGCGCCGGGAGGCCTTCGCCGTTGGCCAGTTCAACCGCGATGCGGCCGAGCTTTTCGGCGCCCGCAGCCGAGACGCGGATCACGCTCGAGCGCTTCTGGAAATCGTAGACACCCAGCGGTGAGGAAAAGCGCGCGGTGCGCGAAGTCGGCAGCACGTGGTTGGGCCCGGCGCAGTAGTCGCCCAGCGCCTCGGAGGTATAGCGGCCAAGGAAAATAGCGCCGGCGTGGCGGATCTTCGGCAACAGCGCCGGCGCATCCTCCAGCGACAGCTCGAGGTGTTCCGGCGCGATGCGGTTTACCAGCGCGCAGGCCTCATCAAGGTCGCGCACCTGGATCAGCGCGCCGCGGCCGGACAGCGAGGCTTCAATCACCGCACGCCGCGGCATCTGCGGCAGCAGTTTGTCGATGCTGGCCTGCACGGCATCGATGTATCTGGCGTCCGGCGCAAGCAGGATCGATTGCGCCAGCTCGTCGTGCTCGGCCTGTGAAAACAGGTCCATCGCCACCCAGTCCGGGTAGGTGCTGCCGTCGCAGACGACGAGGATTTCAGAGGGGCCGGCAACCATATCGATGCCGACGATGCCGAACACGCGGCGCTTCGCCGCCGCGACATAGGCATTGCCCGGCCCGGTGATCTTGTCGACCTGTGGAATCGTTGCCGTGCCATAGGCCAGTGCCGCCACCGCCTGCGCACCGCCGATGGTGAACAAACGGTCAACTCCGCAGATCGCAGCGGCGGCAAGGACCAGGTCGTTGCGTTCGCCAAGCGGCGTCGGCACGGTCATGATCACTTCACCGACGCCGGCGACCTTGGCCGGCACCGCGTTCATGATCACCGATGAAGGATAGGCCGCCTTGCCGCCGGGCACATAGATCCCGGCGCGGTCGAGCGGCGTGACCTGCTGGCCGAGTTCGTTGCCGTCGGCATCGGTGTAACCCCAGGAGGCGGCGCGCTGTTTTTCGTGGTACTCGCGCACCCTTGCCGTCGCGGCTTCGAGCGCGTCACGACGTGCGGCGGGAATTCGCGCCAGCGCGGCCTGCAGTTCGGATTTCGGGATTTCCAGTTCGGCCGCTGATTTCGCGGTCACGCCGTCAAAGCGCGCGGTGTATTCAAGCACTGCGGCATCACCACGCGCCTGCACATCGGCAAGTATCGCCGCGACTGCCGCGTCAACCTTGGGATCCTGCGCCGACTCGAATGCGAGCAGCGCGGCCAGCCGCGCGTCGAAATCAGCCTGCGTGGTGGACAGCCGGCGCATGCTCATTCAGCCTCATCAGCCCGCCGATACGGCGCGGCTGAAGGTGTCGATCAGCGGCTGGATCTGCGCACGCTTCACCTTCAGCGCCGCCTGGTTAACCACCAGCCGCGAGCTGATCTTGCCGACCTCCTCGACCGCGACCAGGTTGTTGGCCTTCAATGTACCACCGGTGCTGACGAGATCGACGATGGCGTCGGCGAGTCCGGTCAGCGGCGCCAGCTCCATCGAGCCATAGAGCTTGATCAGGTCGACATGCACACCTTTCGCCGCGAAGTGTTCACGTGCGGTCTGCACATACTTGGTGGCGACCTTGAGCCGCGCACCCTGGCGCACCGCGGCGGCGTAGTCAAAGTCCCGGCGCACCGCAACCATCATCCGGCAGCGCGCGATGTTCAGGTCCAGCGGCTGGTACAAACCCTCACCACCATGCTCGTCGAGCACATCCTTGCCCGCCACGCCGAGATCGGCACCGCCGAACTGGACATAGGTCGGCACGTCGGTGGCGCGCACGATCAGCACGCGCACATTGCGGCGGTTGGTTTCGATGATCAGCTTGCGCGAGCTTTCGGGGTTTTCGCGCGCGACGATGCCCGCGGCCTTCAGCAGCGGCAGGGTTTCGTCGAAAATGCGCCCCTTGGAGAGCGCGATGGTAATCATGGCTGGCCGGGACTTGAGACAAAAAATCCGGCGCCTGACAAGGTACTAGCAGGCCTTCCGGAGTGTTTGAATTATAACGCGTTTGCCCCCCTTTCCGGGTGCAAAACCGGACGGCGGCGGTTCACTCAGGGGCAGCCAGCGGTTACACTGCGCACTCCGCAAAACACAGCGTCCAGCCCCCAGTGAGCACTTCAAACGTCGTCGAAATCCGCGATCTCGCCTTTGCCTACGGCAGCCACCAGATTTTCAAATCGGTGAACCTGGACATCCCCAAAGGCAAGGTCATCGGCATCATGGGTGCCAGCGGCTGCGGCAAGACCACGCTGATGCAGCTGATCGGCGCGCAATTGCGCCCCTCGCGGGGCACGGTAAAAGTGCTCGGCGAAGACATCCACAGCCTCGACCGCGATGCGCTGTACCGGCTGCGCCGTAAAATGGGCATGCAGTTCCAGCAGGGCGGGCTGTTCACCGATCTCTCGGTGTTCGAGAACATCGCCTTCCAGATGCGCGAGAAGACGGATCTGCCCGAAGACATGATCAATGATCTGGTGCTGATGAAGCTCAACGCGGTCGGTCTGCGCGGCGCGGCGCAGCTGATGCCCTCGGAATGTTCAGGCGGCATGTCGCGGCGGGTCGGCCTCGCCCGTGCCCTGGCACTCGACCCCGACCTGATCATGTATGACGAGCCTTTCGCCGGCCTGGACCCGATCTCCTGCAATGTGGCGGGCAAGCTGATCCGGCGTCTGAATGATGCGCTGGGTGTGACCTCGATCGTGGTTTCGTACGACGCACAGGAGTCCCTGCGCTGCATCGACTACGTCTACTTCCTCGCCGATGGGGTGGTGGTCGCGCAGGGCAGCACCGAAGAGGTGAAGAAATCGGACGATCCCTTCGTCAGACAGTTCATCAAGGGCCTGCCCGACGGCCCAGTACCCTTCCACTATCCGCAGAACAGCTATGCTGCGGACCTCGAACTGCCAAACTGATTTATCAATAAAATCAATGGCTTAAAAGCCACCGTGTCTCAGCGCTCGCGACGGATGCGGGCACCCAGCTTTGACAGCTTTTCCTCGATCCGCTCGTAACCGCGGTCCAGGTGGTAGATGCGCTCCACCGTCGTCGTGCCCTGCGCGACCAGTCCGGCAATGACCAGGCTCGCAGAAGCGCGCAGGTCGGTCGCCATCACCGTGGCGCCGTTGAGTGCCGGCACACCCTTGATCAGCGCGGTATTGCCTTCGACCGCGATGTCGGCGCCGAGGCGCTGCATTTCCTGCACATGCATGAAACGGTTTTCGAAAATGGTCTCGACCATGCGTGACGTACCCTCTGCGACACTGTTCAGCGCCATGAACTGCGCCTGCATGTCGGTGGGAAAGGCCGGATGCGGCGCGGTGCGCACGTTGACCGCCTTTAGCGCACGGCCGGCCTTGACGCGGATCCAGTCGGTGCCGCATTCAACCTGGGCACCGGCCTCACGCAGCTTGTCGAGCACCACATCCAGCGTGTCGGGACGCGCACCGGTGACCCTGACGTCACCGCCGGTGGCCACTGCCGCCACCAGAAAAGTGCCGGTCTCGATGCGGTCGGGCATCACGCTGTGGCGCGCGCCGTGCAGGCGTTCGACACCTTCGATGGTGATGACATCGCTGCCGGCACCGCTGATCTTCGCGCCCATCGCCGTCAGGCAGGCGGCGAGGTCGAGGATTTCGGGTTCGCGCGCGGCGTTTTCGATCACTGTCACGCCATCGGCCAGCGCCGCGGCCATCATCAGGTTTTCGGTGCCGGTGACGGTGACGATATCCATGCAGATGCGCGCGCCCTTCAACCGCGGCGCACGGGCAATCATGTAGCCCTGCGCCATCTCGATGGTCGCACCGAGCGCCTGTAATCCTTTGAGGTGCTGGTCCACCGGCCGCAGGCCGATCGCGCAACCGCCGGGTAGCGACACCCGTGCCTCGCCCAGGCGGGCCACCAGCGGCCCCAGCACCAGCACCGAAGCGCGCATGGTTTTCACCAGCTCGTACGGCGCCACCGGATCGGTGATCTTCGCCGCGCGCAGTTCGACACTGCCTTTTTCGTCAAGCGAAGTCGAAACGCCCATCTGCATCAGCAGGTTGAGCATCGTCGAAACATCGCGCAGATGCGGCACGTTGTCGACGGTCAGTGCCTCACCGGTGAGCAGCGCCGCGGTGAGTATCGGCAGCGCGGCATTCTTCGCGCCGGAAATGGCGACGTCGCCAGTAAGCGGCACGCCACCGTCAATGACTAGTTTGTCCATGAGGTCAAATTCACAATCTTTTAAGCCACAGAGGACACAGAGGACACAGAGGACAAAGAGAAAACCCGTCAAATCACCAGCAAATTTGTATATTCCGGCATGAATGGTTTTTGAAGTTCTCTGTACTCTCTGTGACCTCTGTGGCTAAAGGAGTTTGTTTTAAGGGTTTTCCGCCCACTGCTCCGGCGTCAGCGTCTTCATCGAAAGCGCGTGGATTTCCTCGCGCATGCGCTCGCCGAGCGCCGCGTACACCAGCTGGTGCTGGCGCACCTTGGGCAGGCCGCGAAAAGCCTCGCTGACAATGACGGCCTCCCAGTGGTGGCCGTCGCCGGCAACCTCGAGATGTTTGCAGTCGAGGCCGGCGCGGATGGATTGTTCAATGCTTTGTGGAGTAACCATAACGTTGGATTCCTCTTTCAATATCTCAGTTTGTAGCCGCGCTTGAGCAGCGCCAGGGTCAGCCATGATAAGGCGACGAAGCTCGCGCCGACAATCACCAGACTCAGCGCCGGAGAGGTGTCGGATACCCCAAAAAAGCCGTAGCGGAAGCCGTCGATCATGTAGAACACGGGATTCAGATGCGATACCAACTGCCAGAACGGCGACAGCGACTGGATCGAGTAGAACACGCCGGAGAGGAAGGTCAGCGGCAGGATGATGAAATTGGTGAAGGCCGCGAGCTGGTCAACCTTCTCCGACTGGATGCCGGCGACAATGCCCAGCGCACCCATCACCGCACTGCCGGCAACACCAAACATCAGCACCCACAGCGGATGCGCCAGCGGCAGCTCGATGAACCAGACGGTGGCCAGCAATACGCCGGCGCCGACCACCACGCCGCGACCCACCGCGGCGAGCAGATAGGCCATGAAAAACTCGCGATGCGACAGCGGCGGCAGCAGCACAAAAACGATGTTGCCCTGCATCTTCGACTGCATCAGGCTCGATGAGGCGTTGGCAAAAGAGTTCTGCAGCACCGACATCATCGCCAGCCCCGGGATCAGGAAGCTGCGGTAATCAATGCCCGGAAACACCTCGACGCGACCGGCCAGCGCATGGCCGAACACCATCAGGTAAAGCAGCGCGGTCAGCACGGGTGCCAGCACGGTCTGCACGCTGACCTTCCAGAAGCGCAGCCATTCCTTGTGGAACAGGGTGTAAAAGCCGGTCATTGTTTTCAGGATTGAAGGTTGAGGATTGAGGATTGAGTAAAAACCGGGAGCTGGGCTCCGGCAATCACCGCGGCTCTCAATCCCCGCTCCTCAATCCTCATTCCTCACGCCTTATTCATGATCTGCACAAACACGTCTTCAAGATCGGGCTGCAGGATTTCCATTTCCTGCACCGCAACCTGCGCCTCGCGCAGCGCCGCCATCACCCCTTCCACCGCAGCGTAGTCCGGAAGCGCCAGGCGCAGCGCGCCATCTTCGCGGCGCTCGGCGAGTTGTGGCTCCAGTGCCACCGGCAGCGCAGCACCCAGACGCAGCACCAGCTGGCAGCCTGAATGCATCTGCAGCAGATTTTCGGTGCGGTCGAGGGCGACGATACGCCCCTGCTTGAGCATCGCGATGCGTCCGCACAGCGCCTCGGCCTCTTCCAGATAATGCGTGGTCAGCACGATGGTGTGCCCGTCGCGGTTGAGGCGGCGGATGAAGCGCCACAGCGCCTGGCGCAGCTCGACATCGACACCGGCGGTGGGCTCGTCAAGCACGATCACCGGCGGCTTGTGCACCAGCGCCTGCGCCACCAGCACGCGCCGCTTCATGCCGCCGGAAAGCGCGCGCATGTTGGTGTCGGCCTTGGCGGTGAGGTCGAGATTGTCCAGAACCTCGTCGATCCACGCACGGTTGTCGCGCAGGCCGAAATAACCCGACTGGAACACCAGCGTCTCGCGCACCGTGAAAAAGGGGTCGAACACCAGCTCCTGCGGCACCACGCCCAGCGCGCGTCGCGCCTCGCGGTAGTTGTCCACCACGTCGTGGCCCATGATGCGCACGCTGCCGCGGCTGGCACGCGCCAGTCCGGCAAGAATGCTGATCAGCGTGGTCTTGCCCGCGCCGTTGGGGCCGAGCAGGCCGAAAAACTCGCCGCACCCGACACTCAGGCTGACGCCGGCAAGGGCTTCGAGGCTGCCGTACCGCTTGGCAACCCCGAGCACTTCAATGGCTGGGGGCACGCTGGTCGCGCGCCTTACTTCGCCGCATCGGCCGCCACCAGTTCGGTGACGCCGTAGAGCGTGGCCAGGCTGCTCAGGTTTTCGGGAAGATTGATGTAGCGGATGCGCCGGTTGGCTGCGAGTGCCGCGCGGCGCCACTCGAAGAGCAGGCTCAGCGCGGTGGAATCGACCTCGGTCACCGCGGAGAGATCGAGCACCGTATCCGCAGTGGTAAACAGGCGCAGCCCCTGTTCACGCAGCGCCAATGCGGTTTCGAGGTTGACCGCGCCTGCCAGCGTGCAGCGCCCGTCCTTGCATTCGATCATGGCCGCGGCCGCTCCTTTTACCGTTTCTCTTTTGCGGTTTCTTTTATTTGGCCTGCGCCAGCGCGCGGTTTTTCTCGCGCAGGGTCTTGATCAGGCCATCGATGCCGGTCTTGGTTACTTCGGTGTTGAAGGTGCTGCGGTAGTTCTCGACCAGGCTGACGCCGCCGATCTTGACGTTGTAGACCTTCCAGCCGTCATCCAGTTTTTCCATGTCGTAGTCAACCTGCACCGGCTCGCCGCCGGAGGACGAACGCACCAGCGAGCGCACGATGACGTCGGTGTCGGTTGGCGCCATTTTCAGCGGCCGGTATTCGATCTTCTGGTCCTTGAACAGCACCAGCGACGCGGTGTAGGTCTGGACCAGCAGCGCGCGGAACTCGGCGATCAGCTGCTTGCGCTGCTCGGGATTCGCGGCACTCCAGTTGCGGCCCAGCGCGAGGCGGGTCATGCCGCCGAAGTTGAAATGCGGCGCGATCTTGGTCTCGATCAGTTCACGTGCCTTTTTCTGGTTGCCGGACTGCAACTCCTTGTCATTGCGCAGGATTTGCAGCACCTCTTCAGTGACCGTGCGCGCCAGTACATCGGGGGCCGTGGCAGCACCCTGAGCAAAGGCTGGCGCAAGCCCGATAAATGAAAAAATAATTAATGAAATCAAATACTTATGCATTATTGACTCGGTCTGGTTGGTCGAAATCGTTGACAAAATCATTTCTTGGCGTCGCCACCCTCGGCCGCCTTGTCGAACAGGAACTGGCTGATCAGCTTCTCCAGCACCACCGCCGACTGCGTGAGGCGGATGTTGTCGCCGGTGCCCAGCATCTTGTCGTCGCCGCCGCCCTCCAGCCCCACATACTGCTCGCCGAGCAGACCCGAAGTCAGGATCGACGCGGTGGTGTCCTTCGGAAACTTGTAACGGGTTTCGATCGCCATCGTCACCTTGGCGGTGAAGCGCTCGTTGTTGAAGCTGATCGACTTCACCCGCCCCACCACCACGCCGGCGCTCTTGATCGCGGCGCGCGGCTTCAGGCCGCCGATATTGTCGAAATTCGCGGTGACTTCATAGGTGTCTCCGGTACCCGCACTCGACATGTTGCCGACCTTGAATGCGAGGACGACCAGACCGACGATGCCCGCCACGACAAACAGCCCGACCCACAAATCCAGCATCGAACGTTGCATTGCTCACCTCAACTGATTAAACGGTTCCGACACAAACACAGGCCGCAAGTTTACGCGGCACTGAACATGAACGAAGTCAGGATGAAGTCCAGCGCGAGGATCGCCAGCGACGAAGTCACCACCGTGCGCGTAGTCGCTCCGGAGACACCTTCGGCGGTGGGCGGCGCGTCATAACCCTCAAACAGCGCAATCCAGGTCACCGCAATACCAAACACAAAGCTCTTGATCACGCCGTTGAGCACATCCTCGCGCACGTCCACTGCGCTTTGCATCTGCGACCAGAACGAGCCCTCGTCAACGCCGATCAGCACCACGCCGATGACATAACCGCCGAACACCCCCATCGCGCTGAACATCGCCGCCAGCAGCGGCATCGAGATCACACCCGCCCAGAACCGCGGCGCCACCACCCGCGCAATCGGATCCACCGCCATCATTTCCATGGCCGAGAGCTGCTCGGTCGCCTTCATCAGGCCGATTTCAGCGGTCATCGCCGAGCCGGCGCGGCTGGCGAAGAGCAGGGCCGACACCACCGGCCCCAGCTCGCGCACCAGCGACAGCGCGACCAGTACACCGAGCGCGGACTCAGAACCATAGGTGGTCAGCGTCTGGTAACCCTGCAGGCCCAGCACCATGCCGACAAACAGCCCGGAGACCAGGATGATGATCAGCGACAGCACGCCGGTGTAGTACAACTCGCGCACCACCAGCCGCGGCCGCGCCAGGCAGGTGCCGGAATGCGCGATGGTCAGGCCGATGAAACGCGCGGCGTAGCCCAGGCGCAGCACTGTGTCGATGGCGTTGGCGCCGATGCGGCTCACCGAGGGCAAGGTGCGGTGTTTCGCAGGGCTAGGCTGCACGGCGACTCCCCATTTTCAGGTCATCCGCGTAATCGCGGCTCGGATACTGGTAGGCCACCGGCCCTTCGGCCTCGCCATTCACAAACTGGTGCACCAGCGGATCGGTGTTGGCACGCATCCCGGCCGGAGTGCCGTGCGCCTTCATCTTGCCGTCGGACAGGTAATACACGTAATCAACCACGTCCAGGGCTTCCTGCACGTCGTGGGTCACCACCAGCGAGGTGGTGCCCAGCGTGTCATTCAATTCGCGCACCAGATTGGCGATCACGCCCAGCGAAATCGGATCGAGCCCGGTGAACGGCTCGTCATACATCATGATCATCGGATCGAGCCCGATCGCACGCGCCAGCGCAACCCGCCTGGCCATGCCACCGGAGAGTTCCGAGGGCATGAGTTTGTGCGCGCCGCGCAAACCCACCGCATTAAGCTTCATCATCACCAGATCTCGGATCATGCTTTCCGGCAACCCGGTATGCTCGCGCATCTGGAACGCCACGTTGTCAAATACCGACAGGTCGGTGAACAGCGCGCCGAACTGGAACAGCATGCCCATGCTCCGGCGCATCTGGTAGATGCCGCGGGTGTCCAGCCGGCTGGTGCACACCCCGTTGACCCAGACCTCACCCGAAGTCGGCCGCATCACGCCACCGATCAGCCGCAGCAGTGTGGTCTTGCCGGAACCGCTGATGCCCATCAGCGCGACAACCTTGCCGCGCGGGATGCTCATGTTGATGCCGGTCAGGATCGGACGCTTGCCGTAGGCAAAGTTGACGTTCTTGATCTCGATGAGTGGGGTTGCCGCCACGGAGGGGCTCACTGGCCTGAAGCAAAGCGTGGATTTTAGCGGAGTTTGACTGGCCACAAAACCGCGCAGCGCTGCGTATTGCCTTATTTACAATGATTTACCCTGATTCACTCCGGTTTACCCTGGCGGACGTTTCGGCTAAGTTACGCCGCATGTCCTCATCCGCATTGAGTATTTCCGGTCTCGCCAAATCCTACGGCACCGCAAAAGCGGTTGGCGGCCTGAGCCTCGACATCGCCAATGGTGAATTCTTCGGCCTGGTCGGTGAAAACGGCGCCGGCAAGACCACCCTGATCAAGTGTGTTCTCGATTTCTGCGCCGCGGATGCCGGCGAAATCGCGATTTTTGGCACCAATCATCGCGAAACCGCGGCACGTTCACGCATCGCCTTCCTGCCCGAACGTTTCATCCCGCCGTACTATTTCCTCGGCCGCGATTTCCTGCGTTACAGCTGCGAGTTGCACCACGTGGCCTATGACCAGGCACGCGCGCTGGAAATGCTTGCCGCGCTGGAACTTGCCGCCGATGCGCTAGACAAGCCGGTGCGCGCCTACTCCAAGGGCATGACCCAGAAGCTCGGTCTCGCCGGCTGCCTGCTCTCGGGGAAGGACCTCTACATCCTCGACGAACCGACCAGCGGCCTCGACCCCAAGGCGCGCGCACTGCTCAAGCGCGAACTGAAGGCCCACCACCAGCGCGGCAAGACATTGCTGATGACCAGCCACGCGCTGCACGATGTCGGCGAAATGTGCACACGGATGGCGGTGATCCACCGAGGCCAGCTGCGTTACGCCGGCACACCAGAGGCTTTTGTCAGTACCTACGGCGGCGGCTCGCTGGAAAACGCCTACCTCGAGTGCATCAGCCGCATCTGAACACCGCGGCACCGGCGTTCTGGCACAATGCCGAATAATTTCAGCGACTTAGTCAATACCTTGGTGAACCCCTATCGTGGCCTCTGAAGCCGCAAAACCGGAACTGCTGATCGTCGACGACGATCCGGTGATAACCGACACGCTGAGCTATGTGCTGGGCAGCGATTTCGACGTGATCACCGCGGATTCGCGAAGCCATGCGCGGGCCCTGCTGCGTCAGCGCGACAACGCGCCGCGGCTGGCACTGGTCGATCTCGGACTGCCACCGCGGCCCCATCGTCCTGACGAAGGTTTCGAGCTGATCACGGAGCTGGTGGCGATGTCGCCGGCGATCAAGATCATTGTGCTTTCCGGCCAGAACGACGAAGCAAACGCCCGCCACGCGCGCACCCTGGGCGCCATCGACTTTGTGTCCAAGCCGGCCGAGCCGGCACGCCTGCTCGCGCTGCTCAAACAGGCGCTCGAAGTCACCTCGGCGGAAGTCGCTGAAGATGGCACCGGGCTGCTCGGCGGCAGCCCGCCGATGTTAAGGCTGCGCGAACAGCTCACCCAGTTCGCCAACGCGCCCTTCCCGGTACTGATTGAGGGTGAATCGGGCAGCGGCAAGGAGCTTGTCGCGCAAGCCCTGCACAGGCAGAGCCGGCGCAGCGGCAAGCCCTTCCTCGCGCTGAACTGCGCGGCCATCTCGCCGACCCTGGTCGAACCGACATTGTTCGGCTATGCCAAGGGAGCCTTCACCGGGGCCACCGCGGCGCGCGCCGGCTATTTCGAGGACGCGGTGGATTCGACGCTGTTCCTAGACGAAATCGGCGAACTGCCTCTGGAACTGCAGGCCAAGCTGCTGCGCGTGCTCGAGAACGGCGAATACCAGCGGGTCGGCGAAACCCAGAGCCGCGTCTCCAACGCGCGCATCGTCGCCGCCACCAACCGCGACCTGCGCAGCGAGGTGCGCCACAACCGCTTCCGCGCCGACCTCTACCACCGGCTGTCGGTGTTCACCATCGAGGTGCCGGCGCTGCGCGAACTGGGCGACGACAAGCTGCTGCTGCTAGACCACTTCCGTGATTTCTACGCCCGCCAGATCGGCGGGCAGCCGGTCGAACTCGACACCGATGCGATCCGGTTGTGGGTGCAGTATCCCTTCCCCGGCAATGTGCGCGAACTGCGCAATGTGGTGATCCGCCTTTGCACCAAGTATGCCGGCACCCGCATCACGCCATCGCTGCTGCAGGCGGAATTCGACCGTGAGGTGCAGGCGCCGGACAATGCCGCGGCCATGACTGATGAACATGTGCTGCTCGATGCCGCGCGGCGGCAGATCGAGGCCGACCCCGACTTCCGCCTTGACGAGGTGCTCAAGCGCTGGGAACAGGGCTTCATCGAGGCGGCGCTGGCGATGACCAACGGCAACCTGTCACAGGCTGCCAAAAAACTGGGCATCAACCGTACCACGCTATACGGCCGGATGCAGACCCGCGGCGGCGACGAAGGAACCAGATAAATGTATTACGAGCACTTCGGGCTGCAGGAACCGCCATTCAAAATCACGCCCAACACCGATTTCTTTTTTGGCGGCGGCAACCGCGGGCCGATCCTCGAGGCGCTGATCTACGCGATCAGTCAGGGCGAGGGCATCGTCAAGGTCACCGGCGAAGTCGGCAGCGGCAAGACCATGCTTTGCAGCATGCTGCAAAGCCGGCTGCCTGAAAACGTCGAGACCATCTACCTCGCAAACCCCAGCGTCTCGCCCGACGAGATCCTCCACGCCATCGCCTTCGAACTGCAACTTGAAGTCACGCACGACGCCGCCCGGCTGGCGGTGATGCACGCACTGCAACACCACCTGCTCAATCGCCACGCCGAGGGTCGCCGGGTGGTGCTGTTCGTCGAGGAATCGCAGGGCATGCCGATCGCGACCCTCGAGGAAATCCGCCTGTTGTCCAACCTCGAAACCAAATCCGACAAGCTGCTGCAGATCGTGCTCTTCGGCCAACCCGAGCTTGATGAAAACCTGCGCCAGAACCAGATCCGCCAGTTGAAGGAGCGCATCACCCACAGCTTCCGCCTCGAGCCGCTCAGCCCCGCCGAAACCCGCGAATACCTGATGTTCCGGATGCGCGCCGCGGGTTACAAGGGGCCCGACCTGTTCAGCGACCCCATCGTGCGCGAAATCGCACGCATCTCCGGCGGCCTCACCCGGCGTATTAACCTTATCGCCGACAAGGCGCTGCTCGCTGCTTTCGCCGAAAACACCCACACCCTGCGCCAGAAGCACCTCGACGCCGCGGTGCGTGACAGTGAATTTGCCCGCGAACCGGCAGGGACTGCAGCCCCCCCTTCACGTCCGCGCTGGGCGCTGGGCATGGCGCTGGTGGTTACAGGCATGGTCGCCGGAGCCGCCCTCTACGGCTGGTGGCTGCAACAGCCTGCCGTCCAGCCTCAGGGCAAGGCCCCGGCTGCGATGACTGAGCCAGTCCCGACTGCAACGCCTCTGCCGTCATCCAGCTCCGCTGCCATGACTTCGCAGCAAGAAAATAACATAACGAAAACAATAACTTACGATGATTCAGCCAAGACTGCGGCCGATAACACTGTAGCGAGCACTAACAAACTACCGGAGGCATCCAATACCGAAAATGCCCCCTCCTCAGCCACCCGCGGCTCCGCGCCGCGGGCTGTCGGCAAACTGCTCAGCGACCGGCTGGCTGCCACCGAGCAGTGGCTGGCACAGTCCTCTCCCCAGACCTATACCGTGCAACTGCTCGGCGCGGACGACGAACAACAGCTGAACCAACATCTGAGATTTATCTCCAATATCATTGAAATTAATAATGTTTTTGTGTATCGTACCCTCGCAAAAGGTGAACCGGCGCTGACCTTGACTTGGGGCACTTTCGACAGTCCGCGCGCGGCCCGCGAAGCGATGGCTAAACTGCCGCCATCCCTGAAGCAATACCGGCCGCTGCTGCGCACGGTCCAGGGCATCAAGGCAGAGGTCGCAAGCAACAACCCGTCGTGACGCGGGTAGTCTCCGCCACGGCAAGTGACAACCGGCCGCGTGGCCAGGGGAGTAAGCACAACATGTTCGAGCGGCAACAGGCTCGTCAGTCCAAGCGGACGCCGCAAGGCCGCGTTAATGTGGCGGGGCTCGCCGTTGCGCTTGCGGGTGGCGCCATGCTGTTAGGGGGTTGCGCCCAATTCCAGAACAAGGTTCCACGCTCGGAAGGGCACATCACCGCGCCGCCGCCGCAACAACAGGCGAGCACCGCCCAAATCCCGGCGCCCGCACGCGCCGCGACACTGGTGCCGCCACCGACCGCGCAAGTCAAGGCGCAGACCTACAGCGTGGTGGTCCACGAAGTACCTGTGAAGGAGCTGCTGCTCGCGCTGGCCCGCGACACCAAGCAGAACATCGACATCCACCCCGGCCTCGCTGGGCTGGTCAGCCTGAATGCGATCAACGAAACGCTGCCGGCGATCCTCGAACGCCTGACCCGGCAGGTCAACATGCGTTATCGCACCGAGGGCAACACCATTGTGGTCACGCCGGATATCCCCTACGTCAAGACCTATCGCGTCAATTACGTCAACATGACGCGGGAGACCACCTCGTCGATCGGGGTCTCCGGTGAAATCTCCACCGCTTCCTCATCAGGCGGCGGTGGTTCGGGTGGCGGTGGAGGTGGCGGTGGCGGTAGCAGCTCCGCCGGATCAACGACCACGGTACGCTCGAGTTCAAACAACAACTTCTGGGATCAATTGCGCGACAACATCCGCGGCATCCTCAATTCGACCCGTTTGCAGACCCTGAGCGCCGATGCCCGCGCCGAACGCCGTGAACTGATCAAGCAGGAGCAGGACCTGCGCGTGCGCCAGATCGAGGCCGCGAGCCGGGCTGGCCAGGGCGCACCCAACCTCGCCTCGAACACCATCTCGGCGCCCGGTGCGACTCAGGCTGCCGCCACCCTGCTGCCTGATGACGTGGTGGTCAACGCCGTCTCCGGCACCATCACCGTCAATGCCACCGACGCCCAGCACCAGTTAGTGCAGCGGCATATCGACAGCGTCACTTCCGCCATTCAGCGCCAGGTGCTGATCGAAGCCACCATCGTCGAGGTGGTGCTGTCGGACGCCTTCCAGGCCGGAATCGACTGGAGCAGACTGCCGATCAGTGGCGGTGTATCGATCACCCAGTCGCTGCTCGGCGGCTTCAATGCCGCCGCAACCGGCGCTGGCGCCACGGCGGGCAATTCGCTGACGGTGGCCTATACTAATCCGACCACCAACCTTGGCAACATCAGCGGTACGGTGCGGCTGCTCGAGACCTTTGGCGATTCGCGCGTGCTGTCCAGCCCGAAGCTGATGGCGATGAACAACCAGACCGCGCTGCTGAAAGTGGTCGATAACCTGGTCTATTTCGAGATTCAGGCGCAGACCAGCACCACCCAGGGCGTGGCCAGCACCACCTTCAACAGCAACCCCAAATTCGTCTCCGTAGGGGTGGTGATGGGTGTCACACCGCAGATCAACGAAGACGGCCGCGTGCTGCTCAATGTGCGGCCGACGGTCACCCGCCTGAATACCGCGCAGCCTTTTGTCAACGATCCGAATCCGAGCCTTTGCGATGCCGCGCGCACCAACTGCATCGCCAACCGGGTGCCGCAAATACAGGTGCGCGAAATGGAGTCGGTGCTGCAGGTGGTGAGTGGCCAGACGGTGATCCTTGGCGGTCTGATGCAGGACAACAACAGCACCGTACGCGAACAGATCCCCGGCGCCGACAACCTCGGCAGGCTCGGCGACCTGTTCCGCTTCCGTGACCAGCGGGCGCGCAAGACCGAACTGGTGATCTTCCTGCGCCCGACCGTGGTCAGCAATCCCACGCTCGCCAGCGACGAGCTGCAGCAATTCCAGCGTTACCTGCCGCAACTCGACAGCAGCGCCCGCAAGCCGACGCCATGAGCCTGTTGATGAAGGCCTTGGAAAAGGCCGCCAAGGATCGCGGCAGCACGCCCGCGCCAGCCGCACCGGGCGGTGCAGAGCGTGCTGAAGCGGCGGCGCCAGCCACCGAAAAACTCGAACTCTCTCTGGAACCCCTTGAAACCGAAGTCAGGGCGGAACCTGCAACACCGCCGCAGGTGTCGCCGCCAATGCCGCCTGCGCCCAAACCGGGCATCAAAACCCCGCCCCCGGCACTCGCGGCCCCGCCACCGCGGCCTGCCTCCGCCAAGGCCGAAGTTGAACGCGAGCGCGCCGCCACTGTGATGCAGGCCAGTGCCGCCGCGGCCGACCTGCCGCCGCCGCGGCGGCGTTTCAATCCGATGCTGATCATCGGCGGCATCGCCGCGCTTGCGGTGATTGGCGGCGCGATATACGTCTACCTGCAGATCACCAACCCGGCGATGTTCATCCGCCAGCCACCCGCGCCACCACTGACCCAGAAACCACCGGCACCACCGGCAGCCACACCCGTTGCCGATGCCCCTGTCACCACCGCTGCGGTCGTCGCACCAGCCGGCCCGGCTGACGCCGCGACAGCCAAACCCGAATCAACCTCCGCCCCGGCCACCGGCGCTGCGACTGCTGCAGCTTCAACCGCGGCCACGACCCCGGCGAGGTCCGCGGCTGCTGCGCCTGCAACGCCACGCGCAGAGACGCCGCGCGACCTGATCAAGGTCAGCCCCGGTTCCGCCGAACCGCAACTTGATCCCAGGGTTAGCGAGGCTTATGCCGCTTTGCAGACCGGCAAACTCGACGCGGCGCGCCAGATTTACGGCGAAATTACACGCAGCGACCCGCGCAATGTGCAGGCACTGCTCGGCCTTGCCGCGGTGCAGGTTCAGGAGGGCCAGGCCGATGAAGCCGGCCGCAACTATGCCCGCGTGCTTCAGCTTGATCCGCGCAACACTTTCGCCCAGGCCGGCCTGGTATCGCTGGTCGGCCGCGCCGACCCGACCTCGGCGGAGGCGCGCCTGAAGCAGCTGATCGCGCGAGAACCGCTGCCGTCACTGCATTTCACGCTCGGCAACCTGTATGCCGACCAGTCACGCTGGCCCGAAGCCCAGCAGGCTTACTTTCAGGCGCACACCCTGGAATCCGGCAATCCCGACTATGCCTACAATCTCGCGGTGAGCCTTGAGCACATCGGCCAGCCGCGGCTGGCCGCGGGTTTCTACCGTCGTGCCGTCGAACTCGCCCCGCAACGCGGCGGGCGCGTCGGCTTCAACGTCAACCAGGCGCAGGATCGCGCCCGTCAGCTGGCTGCGCTTGCGCAATAGACAGCCGGTCGGGTAACCCCGATGTCAGAACAACGAAAGAAATTGCGGCTCGGCGAGCTGCTGGTGCAGCAAGGCCTGATCACCAAGGATCAGCTCGCAATCTCGCTCGCCGAACAGCGCAACAGCAATGTGCCCATCGGCAGGCTGCTGGTGCGGCTGGGCTTTGTCACCGAAACTGCGATCCGCGACATCATGGCGCGGACCGTCGGCCAGGAGTCGATCGACCTGGGGCAGGTCATCGCCGACCCAGAAGCACTCAGCCTGGTGCCCGAGGACTTCGCCCGGCGCAACCAGTTGCTGCCGATCGCATTCGATCCGGTGGACCAGGTACTGACCATCGCCACCACCGACATCTTCAACGTGGTCGCGCTCGACCAGTTGCGGGCGATGCTCGGCCCCCAGGTCGAACTCAAGGCCCAACTCGCCGCCGAAGCCCAGCTTGGCGACTATATCGACCAGTTCTACGGTCACGAGCTGTCGGTCGATGGCATCCTCACCGAGATCGAGACCGGCGAGATCGACTACGACAGCCTGCAGGGCGGCGGCGACGAATACACGCAGCCTATGGTGCGGCTGGTCAACGCCATCCTGGTTGATTCGGTCAAGCGCGGCGCTTCGGACATCCACTTCGAACCGGAATACGCCTTCCTGCGCATCCGTTACCGCATCGACGGCGTGCTGGAGACCGTGCGCAGCCTGCACAAGACCTACATGGCCGGGATCACCGTGCGCGTGAAAGTGGTCAGCGAAATGAACATCGCGGAAACCCGCGCGCCCCAGGACGGCCGTCTGTCGCTGACGCTCAATGGCCGCCCGGTGGATTTCAGGGTATCCACACAGCCGACGATCTACGGCGAGAACATCGTGCTGCGGGTGCTCGACCGCGAGAAGTCGATCGTCAACCTCGACCGCATGAACCTGTCGAAAACGACGATGGCCAAACTCGAGGTGATGCTGTCGCGGCCCGAGGGCATCCTGGTGGTGACCGGCCCCACCGGCAGCGGCAAGACCACGACCCTTTATTCACTGCTCGCCCAGGTCAATGACGAAACCGTCAACATCATGACACTGGAGGACCCGGTCGAATATCCGCTGACGCTGATGCGGCAGACCTCGGTCAGCGAAGTCGCGAAGATGGATTTCGCCAACGGTATCCGCTCGATCATGCGCCAGGATCCGGACATCATTCTCGTCGGCGAGGTGCGTGACAAGGAAACCGCCGAGATGGCCTTCCGCGCGGCAATGACCGGCCACCAGGTATTCACCACGCTGCACACCAACTCGGCGCTGGGCGCGTTCCCGCGACTGCTCGACATCGGCATCCAGCCCGACATCATGGCCGGCAACATCATCGGCATCATCGCCCAGCGCCTGGTGCGTGTACTCTGCACCCACTGCAAAGAGGCCTATGCGCCTTCTCCGGACGAGCGGGCCCTGCTCGGTGCCGCCTCCGACCAGGCTTCATTCCTCTACCGTCCGATCGGCTGCAAACACTGCGGGAACAAGGGCTACCGCGGACGCACCCCGATCATGGAGCTGCTGGTAATGGATGGCGACCTCGATGAGCTGGTGGCGCGGCGCGCCACGGCCAAGGAGCTGCGCGCCGAAGCGGTGACCAAGGGTTTCCGTTCGCTGGCCGAGGAGGGTGTTACCCGCGTGATCGAGGGCGTGACCAGTCTCGCCGAAGTCGCGCGCACCGTCGATCTGACCAGCCGCATCCGGAACTAAGGGCGGCCGAGTCATGCCCTCGTTCGACTACAAGGCCATCGACAAAACCGGCCAGCCTGCGCGTGGCGGCCTTGATGCCGTGAACGAGGTCGATCTCGAGCTGCGCCTGCGCCGCATGGGCCTCGATCTGATCACCTGCAAGCAGGTCGACAAGAAACGCACCTCACTGGGCAGCGGAGCGATCACCCGCCAGGATCTGGTCAACTTCTGCTTCGACATGGAGCAGATGGTGCGCTCGGGCATCCCGATCCTTGATGGTCTGCGCGACATGCGCGACGGCATCGATTCACCGCGCTTCCGCGAAGTGCTCACGGTGATGACCGAGGACATGGAAGCCGGCAATGTGCTGTCACACTGCATGGCCTCACACCCGGACGTATTCGACCACGTGTTCATCAGCCTGATCCGCGCCGGCGAGCGCTCCGGACAGCTTCCGGAGGTGTTCCAGAACCTGGCCGAAACCATCCGCTGGCAGGATGAGCTGCTCTCACAGACCAAACGCCTGTTGATGTATCCGGCCTTCACGCTGGTGGTGGTGCTGGGCGTGATGGGCGCGCTGCTGGTGTTCCTGGTGCCGCAGATCGCAGGGCTGTTCAAGTCGATGGGTATGGCGCTGCCGACACAGACCAAGGTTCTGCTCGCCGTATCCGCCTTCACCAAGGATTTCTGGCTGCCGATCCTGCTGATCCCTGCCGGTGCGGCGATCAGTTTCGCCGTGGTCATCAAGCGTTCAAGCAAAGCCGCTTATTTCTGGGATCACGCCAAACTGCGTATCCCGGTGATCGGTCCGATTTTGCAGAAGATCATCATGTCGCGGTTCACCAACACCTTCGGCCTGATGTACCGCTCGGGCATCACGGTGCTCGATGCGATCAAGATCAGCGAGGATGTGGTCGGCAACCGGGTGGTCGCAGACGGGCTGAACCGTGCCGTGCAGCAGGTCGCCTCGGGTGCAGGACTGACCGACACCTTCAACAACCTCGGCCTTTTTCCGCCGCTGGTGATCCGCATGCTGCGCGTCGGCGAAAACACCGGCGCGCTCGACACCGCGCTCGCCAACGTGACCTATTTCTACAACCGCGATGTCAAGGATGCCGTTGACAAGGGCATGAAGATGCTCGGGCCGGCATTGACACTGGTGCTCGGCGGCATGATCGCATTCGTGATCTGGGCGGTTCTCGGGCCGGTCTATGATATTCTGGGCAAGCTGAAGTTCTAGCCCGCGCCAATCCCACCGCAATGGCCGCCAAACTCCTCGTTTACGTCACCACCTCAGGCGCAGCCGCCTCGCTTGCCCGCGGCGGCAAGGTCGAAGTGCTCGAGCGTTTCGCCAACGACGAAGCCGGACTTGCCGCGTTCCGCGAATACGCCGCCGCCAGCGCCGGCGCTCCCGCCTTCATCCTCGTTGACGCCACCGAGGAAGACTACCGTTTCGAAACCCTGCCCCATGCCTCGGGCGCCGACCGCGAACAGATGGTCGAGCGCAAGCTGCGCCAGTATTACCGCAGCTCACCCTACTCGATGGCGCAACTGGTCGGGCGCGACGACACCAAACGCCGCGATGACCGCTTCCTGTTTTGCGCGCTGACCAATCCCGATGTGGTCACCCCCTGGCTCGATATTCTCGCGGCGCTGAAACAGCCGGTGGGCGGCATCCATCTGCTGCCGCTGGTGCTGCGGCGGCTGGTCCCCGACATCGCGCCCAAGGTGACCAATCTGATCACTGTCGGCGTACTGCCGAGCGGCATCCGCCTCGCGTTTTTCAGGGATGGTGCCTTCCGCCTGAGCCGTCTCAGCCGCGCCGACCTCTCCCCGGAAACCCTGCCCAAGGCCATCATCGAGGAGATCAGCAACACCCGGCTCTACCTGCACGCCCTGCGGGCCGCGACCCTCGACGAGCCGGTGACGGTGGTCCTGCTGGATCTCGCCGGCCAGCTTGGACCCGTCAGGCAGCAGATCGCGGCGGATGTTCCCGGCATCTCCAGCGAGCTTGTCGGCGGCGAGGTCATTGCCTCAAAGCTAAAGCTGGCTACCGTCGATTTCGCAACAAATCCCGAAATTGCCTATCTGCAATTGCTGGCCGACCGCATGCCGTCGGCCAATCTCGCCAAACCCGACATCACCCTGGATTATCGCCGGCTGCGCACCAAGCAGCGGTTGTACGCGGCGAGTATCGCCGCCGCTGTCATCGGCCTGTGCTGGAGCGGTTTCAACCTGAGCCAGCAGTTCATGCTGGATGGGGAACGCGAGGACGTGGTGCGCCAGACCGCAAGGGTCAATGCCGAATACGAAGCTGCCACCCGCCAGTTTCCCTCCGCCCCGACCAGCGCCGAAAACCTGCGCCGTACCACCGAAATTGCCGAAAAACTGCGCGCCACCGACAAGACGCCGCTGCCATTTCTGGTGTCGCTGTCGCGCGCCCTGGGGCCTGATCCCGACCTGATGACGGTTGAAGTGCTGTGGCAGCACTCTCCGAACGAAATCGCCGGGCCTGACCGCAGCGGCCAGCCGGCCACTGCGGGCAACACACCGCCGCCTGCTCCGGCACCCGGTGCCGGAGGGATACGCAAGCAAAGCGGACTGCTGTCCGGTGAAATCCGCAATTTCCGTGGTGACTATCGCAACGCCATCAGCCGCGTCAACGCCCTCGCCGACAGGCTGCGTAATGACCCGGCGGTCGAGGAAGTGCGCGTGGTGCAACTGCCGCTCAATGTCAGCCCCGGCCTGGCGCTTTCCGGCAGAACCTCGGACACACCGGCTCAGGGCGGCAGCACCGAGTTCAAGTTGATCGTGGTGATGAAGGGGGCTGCGTGAACAACGAAGACCTCAAGGTCCTGCGTACGCCGCTGATCATCCTCGCCGCGGTCATCACCGTGGTCGCCGGCGCCGGCTGGTATACCCATACGCTGGTGATCCAGTCCAAGGCCGCCCTGGTACGACAGAACAACGATTTGCAAAGCGCAAAAACGCGGATGCGCCAGTCCGGCGACGAGAAAGAAACCATCGTCAAATACGTCGACCGCTACCGCGAACTGGAAACCATCGGTTTTGCCGGCGAAGAGCAACGCATCAACTGGCTCGACGCCCTGCGCAACGCCAATGCCGCCGCGGGCCTGTTCGGCATCGGCTACCAGATCGGCACCCAGCACAGCTATCCCTACGCAGCCGAACTCGACCCGGGCGCAATCAGCCTGCAGGAATCGATCATGGAACTCGACATGAGCCTGCTGCACGAGGGCGACCTCGCGCGCTTTTTCGAGACCCTGCGTGCGCAGCGCGTCGGCCTGTTCCAGGTGCGCGAATGCACACTCACCCGAACCGACAAATCCGATACCCTGCGCAATCAGGCTTATCTCAGCGCCAAATGCGACCTGGCCTGGATCACCGCAAAACCCGCCGCAGCCACCGGAGTCAAGCGATGAAAGCCGTGTATCCGCTGCTGCTGCTGCTGGGGTCTGTCGCGCTTCCAGCGCAGGCCCAGGCCCCAAAGCCGGCACCTTCCACCGCCGCGCAGGCGCTGGCCGTGGGCCGGCTGTTTTTTACCCCTGAGCAGCGCGAGCAGCTCGATTCGCTGCGGATCAAAAAGGTGGTTGCCAGCCAGGCCAAGGAAGAGCCGCCGCCGGAAATCGTCACCTACGAAGGCGTCGTCCGCCGCACCGACGGCCGGACCACGGTCTGGGTCAACAACAAACCGCTGACCGAGCGCGAGCTGCGTGATGCCCCGGCCATCGCCGGCCGTATCGAGCGTGACGGAACGCTGCGTCTGCAGACCGGCCAGGCCGGTCCCGCGATGCGGCTCAAGGTGGGGCAGCGCGCGGAACTGAGTTCGGGCAGGATCGAAGAACGGCCGGCGACGGATACCCGCAACGCCATTGCCGGGCAACGCAATGCCGCCGCCAAGCCCGAGGACAAGGAACCTCCATTCCGGCCGGCCGGACCCAGGGAAATCCCGGACAAATTACCGTTACTCAGCGACAGTGAAGAGGTAAAGTTCATCCCGATGGATCCTGCGATGGCGGCGAAACTCCGCGCGCTGCAGGAATCCACCCGTGACAGAGCCACCCAGTAAACCCAATCCCCCGGTCATCATGACATCCCGCGAACCCGGCCCACTCGGGTTGACCCGCAACCGCTCACAGCGCGGCTTCGGCATGTATGTGGTGGTGATGCTGATCGGGGCAGTCGCCACAGTCACAGTAGCCGCGGTGCTCACCGCACGCGCCCTGCAGACCAAGGAACTGGTTGATCAGGCCGGCACCCTTGCCGAAGCCAAGCAGGCATTGATCGGCTGGGCGATCACACGGGGCTCGACCAGCAACCCGGGCAGCAGCCGCCCGGGTGACCTGCCCGCCCCCGACACCCTGACCAACGCGACGCCCAACTACAACGGTGATCAGGAAGCCACCTGCCTCGATGCCACGCGCATAACCGGCCTTCCCGGAATCTCGACCGGGGTTAACCTGCGCTGCCTTGGCAGACTGCCCTGGCGTGCTTTGCAAATGAGCATCAAAGGTGGCGAGGAACAGGACGATAACACCCCCTCGCAGGTCAAAATGGGCGAACGCGATGCCGACGGCCGGATGCCCTGGTATGCGGTGTCGGCCAATCTGACGGCAACGGATACTTGCCTGACCCAGCTCAACTCCGCGCTGACCACCCGCAGTTACCCCGGCAACCACGTCTGTGCCGATGCCACCAGCCTGCCCTACCCCTGGCTTACCGTGCGCGACACGCGCGGCAACATACTCAGCAACCGCGTGGCCTTCGTGGTGATCCTCCCCGGGCCGGTGGTCGGCAGCCAGCAGCGCCGTGCAGCCCCGAACCTCGGCGGCGCCTCGGAGTATCTCGACTCAATGACAGTGGTTTCTGGTTGCAGCACCCCCTGCGTGGCTGGCACCTACAGCAATGCTGATCTCGACAATGATTTTATTGCGGGTGACACCAGCGACACCTTCAACGACCGCCTGCTTTACGTCACCATGGACGAATTGATGGCTGCAGTCGAAAACCAGGTGGCCAGCACCATTGCCGGAGCGGTGCGCAGTTTTGCCACCACCTACACCGATTCCTCGCCAAATCCGCGTTATCCCTGGCTTTCGCCATTCAACCCCGCGGGCAGCTCGACACCAGACGCGATCGTTGGCACCACCCGCGGCATGGCTCCCACACACGTAGTTGGCGGCGCTTTTACAACAGGCTTCACCTGGTCTATGAGCGGCTCCCCTCCGGTCACCCGCAGTGGCACAGTAAACAGCTCGGAGGTGCGAAACTACACTGTGCCGGCCGGCCAGGGCAGCTGCGTCTGGTCGTCCATCGGCATGCACCGCGTCGAATGCACGGCCACGGTAACCAACCCGGAGACCGGCGTGACTCGCAGGTCAGTCACGTTGCGATATACCGGCAGCAGTACCAGCCCCATCGTAAACAGCAGCGCGGCTGCAGGGAATCTTGTGGTTTCTCCGGCCACCAGTTCCACCCTGACCACTCGCTCGATAAACCGCACCACACTGAGCAGTGTCACGATCCAGATCATTGACTATGACGATACCTCGATCACCTGGAGTTACAACCCTTTCACCGGCACCTGGGTTTATGGCGCCGAGATTGTCGGTTACGGCACGGAAAACGCAGGCAGTGGTTACTCGATCCGTACCTCCGGCATCACCATGTATCCCGTGCTGCCGACCTGGTATGTCAACAACGATTGGCACCGCTTCACCTATGCGGCGATAGCCAGTGGATATCAGCCCGGCGGCGGCAACAGCTGCGCAGGCGGCTGCTTCACCGTTCGTCTCAACGGCAACAGCATCAGCACCACCGCGCAGGTTGTCGTGCTCAGTGCCGGCGGACTGCTGACCGGGCAGAACCGCAGTCCACACAACACCACTCTCTCAAACTATTTCGACAGCTCAAACAACTGGTCTGCACTCACCACCACCTTTGATCGCCAGAAGCCTCGCAGCACCACATTCAATGACCAGATCGCAGTCATTTCACAATAAGCATCCCTGCCGTCAGCAGGGTTTCACGCTGATCGAAATTGCGATCAGCCTGTTCATATTGACCCTGGTGATTGGCGCCCTGCTGATACCACTGGCCACCCAGACTGACGAGCGCCAGGCGCGTGAAGCCGAGCGTCTGATGAACGAGATGCTCGAAGCCCTGATAGGTTATGCGCTGACTCAAACCCAGCCGCGCCTGCCATGTCCCGACCGCAGCAGTGGTGGCGCAGGCGGCACCAACGATACCGCCAATGACGGGCTTGAGGACTTCAACTCGACCACCGGGCTCTGCCAGGTCACCGACGGCAATATTCCATGGGCAACTCTTGGGGTCAGCGCAGCTGATCCCTGGGGCAACCGCTTCCGCTATCTGGTTACGCCGGCATTCAGCAACCGCTCGCCCGCGACAACCATGTCTCTGACATCAACCGGCACGATCAAGGTTTGCGCCGCAGCACCCACCAGCACAACCTGCGGTGGCACCACCTATGTCGCTGACAACGTTCCGGCGGCGATTCTTTCACACGGTAAAAACGGTTTTGGCGCGATGAACGCCAGCAGCAACACCCAGATTTCGACTACCGGTGCCTCGACCCACGAGGCAGAAAATGCGGGCGGTACTTACACAGAAAGTGTGGTCAGCCGTACGCGCACTGATGCCACTGGCGCCGCATTCGACGACATCGTCGTCTGGCTGTCACCCAATGTCCTGTTCAGCCGTCTGGTCGCCGCGAACAAACTGCCCTGAAGCAATCCGGCCTAAGCCGGCGCCAGCATCAACGACACCCGGCCCCGGCGGTTGTCGATCAGCACCAGCCTGAAACCGCTTTTTGCCGCAAACCCCGCCGCCTGATACAGGCCGACACCCAGCCCGCTTTCCGACGCTACTGGGCCTTTGAACAATTCCCGCACCCGCTCGCCCTCAATAGCGGCGCCATCGTCGCTGACATACAGCGCCGGGCCGTCACCCAGGCGTGCGGTGACCAACTTCGCATCACCTTCGCTGACCTTGTAGAGCGCGTTCTCCAGCAGGGTGTCCGCAACACTGTCAAACAATTCGGCAGGCACCCGTGCCGCGCCGGTCAACTCAAGGGGCAAGAACCGGACGTTGCGGCTGGCGTAACGCGACTCCAGCCCGCGCCACCAGATCGCGGCATCGGCCTCGGTCATGCCATGGCTCTCGGGTGACTTGAGTTTTTCCAGTGTCGCGCCGAGGCGCTGCGTGATGTTCGGCAACTGGCGCTGCACCAGCGCGCGGAAAGCGGCTTCATCGGCGCCGCGCATCTCGGCGGCGGCGCAGATCGAGCGCAATGACTGGAGCAGGTTCTTCACATCATGGGTCAGCCGCGCCCCGGTTTCGTAGATCGCCTGGGTGTAGGCCGATTGCTGGCGCTGCTGTTCGCGACGCAGCCCCTCGTAAAAATGCCCCACCATCTGCACCAGCAGTTTCTGGTGGATCAGGACTGCCGGCGACAGCGGTCGCGAGGCGTACATTTTCAGGTGCAGCATGCCGGATTCAAAATCCTCGGCGATGCCCTCCAGTTTGCCCACCTCACCGCTGGATCCCGAGGTGATCCAGACATAGCCGTTGGTCCAGGGCAGGTCGAGCAGATCAGTCAGTGCCGCGCGCAGGAACTGCTCGGGCCGTGTCTCGGATTCGGCAAGGTTGGCCAGACGGCGCATGCGTTGCTCGAATGGCAGCCCCAGGCCCAGCAGGTAGCGCGACAGCAGGGTGCCGACACCGCTGAACCCCGCCCGCGGATTCCACAGCCAGGACAAACCGATCATCAGCGCGGCGATGGCCAGCAGCACCTTCATCACGCCGAAGAGATAAGTTCCATCACCCTGCACCACCTGCAGGAAAAGAATGACAAAACTGCCCAGCCCGAGCACCACCACCATCAGGAACAGCACCAGGGTGTAGAACAAGTCGATGATCACCGGTGCACCGCGCAGGCGCTCCCCGGCGGGTATCACCAGCACAATCAGCGGCAGCACGACCAGCCCGAAACGCACAAACGGCGCTGTCTGCCCGGCAATCAGCGGATCACGTATCAACTGCGGCAGCACCCAGGCCAGCAGCATGGTGACGAGATATGCCGCGGCAATGATCGCCGCGAGCCGCTGCCCGCGTGAGACCGTCGCCGGAACACCGCCGCCAATCAGCGCGAACAGCAGTGCAATCCAGGCCGCGATCAGCCACCAGTTGCCGGACAGGGCGAACAGCGTGCCCAGCCCCAGCACCAGCAGGGCATGCGGGGCCGGAATACGGCGTTCACCGTGCCACACCGGTTGCCATAGCAGGAACAGCCCGAAATGAGTCAGCAACAGTCCACGCGCCCACCACTCGTCGACATTCCAGGCCATCGCCAGATGCAGCGTGAGCAGCATCAGGCCCAGCCGGGTATTCTGGAAGCGGACATCAAACGAGCGAGCCTGCTCGTCGTTCGGGATATTGATGGCCTGTTCAGGCATGTTGATTCGTTATACTCCCGGCGGTAAACCAGCAAGGATCAATACGTGCATATCAGTACCATCGCCAGGTTCACCGCGCTCGAAGCGTTGCGCACCCGACTGCCCCTGACTTCGATACTGGCGCTGCTGCTGCTGTTGCTGGCGAGTTTTTTTGTGCGTGAACTCGCCGTCACCGAGGCCGCGCGCTTCCAGACCGCGTTTTACTCCGCAGCCGCCAGGCTTTGCGCGGTATTCCTGGTCGCCGTATACGTGCTCGCCAGCATGGCCCGCGAATTCAACGACAAGGGTCTTGAAGCCGTGCTCGCGCTCGATGTGCGGCGCAGCCATTATATCCTCGGCAAACTGGCGGGCTTCCTGCTCGCCGCGCTGATGGTCGCGGTGGTGCTGGCGCTGCCGCCTTTTTTGTTCGCTCCGCTGCCGGCGGCGTTGTCGTGGGCATTCTCGCTGACCCTGGAGCTCGCGCTGATCGCGGCGCTGGCGCTGTTCTGCATCGTCACCTTCAACATGCTGCTGCCGGCGGCGGCCTTTGTTGCCGGCTTCTACCTGATCTGCCGCAGCGTGGAGGCGATGCGGCTGATGAGCGCCCATCCTGTCGGCGGCGGCAGCGACTGGTCAGAGTTGATCACCCAGGGACTGGTTGAAATGCTGGCCTATCTGCTGCCGGCACTCGACGGCTGGACGCGGGCAGCCTGGCTGGTCGATGCCGCGCCGTCCTCCTCCGAACTGGCAGCCATAGCGGTTCAGGGCATCGTTTATCTCGTGCTGCTGACCGCGGCCGCCCTGTTCGATTTCTACCGGCGGAGCTTCTGACTTGGCGACATTGTTCGCCCGCCAGGAGGAACGGTCTCTCGGCGTGGTGCCGTGGTGGGTCGCCGCCATGCTTGTCCTGGCCTTGCTGGGCCAGGTCGTACTGCACGGCATGCAGCCGGCCCCGGTGGCCCGGGCCGAGGCTTTGCCCGAGCCGCCACCCGCGCGCTGGCTCGCCGCGGCAAGCCTAGGTGAAACGGTCGCCTCCAGCCAGCTCACCCTGCTTTATCTGCAGGCCTTCGACAACCAGCCCGGGATCAGCATTCCGTTTGCCGCGCTCGACTACCCACGGGTGCAGCGCTGGCTGTCCGCCGCGCTGGCACTGGACCCGCGTGGCGGATATGCGCTGATGATGGCCTCCCAGCTCTATGGCCAGGTGACCGATCCGGCGAAACAGCGATCGATGTGCGATTTTGTCCATGCCCGGTTTATCGAGGCACCGGATCTGCGCTGGCGATGGATGGCCCACTGCGCGATCATGGCCAAGCACCGGTTGCAGGATGTGCCGCTGGCTCTGCGGTATGCGACCGACATCGCGGTGCACGCCGGCAAAGCCTCGAACTGGGCGCGCCAGATGCGGATTTTCATCCTCGAAGATCTGGGCGAGACGGACAGCGCAAGGGTGTTGCTGGGGGGCTTGCTGGCCAACGGTGAGGTCCGTGACCCCACCGAAATCCGCTTTCTGACCGAACGCCTGCAGACCCTGGAAGCGGCGTCAAAAAAGCCGCGTACGACGGATTCCCGACAGCCTTAGTCGTGTACTTGGCGTACCCAAACGTCATCCAGAAATCACCCCAAACAGCGTTAGCGAACACTTACTTTTTACGTTGCGGTGCAGAATTAAATTAATTAATAAAATCAAATACTTATATTAAATCTGGCGTTACATGTGTACCTAGGCAGGTAAAGCCCGGAAAACGCCTGAGCGCGACATATCCAAAAAGACTGGTACGGACTTTGCGGAGATTCCTGCCGTCAACATCCGCCACCCGGCGGCAAGGAGCAAAAAATGAAACGACAACAAGGCTTTACGCTGATTGAAATCGCGATTGTGCTGGTCATCATCGGCTTGCTGCTCGGCGGCGTGCTGAAAGGCCAGGAGCTGATCACCAGCGCCCGCGTGCGCAACATGATCTCGACACAGGACGGCATCAAGGCGGCCTACTTCGGCTTTCTCGACCGCTTCCGCGCCCTGCCCGGCGACTACACCCAGGCCACGGTCAATATCACCGGTATGTCGGCCAACTCGAATGGCAACGGTAATGGCCGTATTGAAACCGGCGCGACGCCGGTAGCCAGCAGCGTGGTCGAAGAACACATTCTGGTTTGGGAGCATTTGTCAAAAGCGGGCTTCATCAACGGCACCTACACCTATGCCGCCACTGCTTCTGCCACCACCAGCCCGACCAACCCCTATGGCGTCTACATGCAGGTCATTTATGACGGCGCCTACGGCGGCGTGCCGCCCTCGGCCCTGCGCCACAACATCAAGACGGGCTCGCAGGTTCCAGTCGATATCATTGTCGAAGTCGACCGCAAAATCGACGACGGCGCCCCGAACACCGGTGGCTTCCAGTTCTCGGCCTATCAAGGCAATGGTGCCGCGGCCCCCACTGGTGGTGCTGCCGCAACGCCGGCCTGTACCAGCGCAACAACGGCGGCGGCGACCTGGAACGCCACCAACGGCAGCACCAACTGCGGCGGCGCGAGTTTGCTGTAAATCACTGCCTCCCGAGAAAAAACCCGCTTGCGCGGGTTTTTTTACGTCCAGCTTTTTTTCAGCCCTGCAGCAACCTGATCTCGGCGGCGGCGACGCCGGATTCGCTACCGAGCAGCACCACCACATCGCCCTCCTCGATGCACATATCGGGGGATGGTGTAACGGTACGCACATTGCGCCGGCGGATCGCGGTGACCTCCACCCCCTCCGCTGCCAGATCCAGCTCACCGAGGCGTTTGCCGATGGCCCGCGCGCCGCTGCCAACCGGCACCGAGTGCAGCCTCGGCTGCAGGGCCTGATCATCACTTTCACTGCCGTCGCTCATTCCGCGGAAAAATCCGCGGAACAGGTCGTAACGATGCTCCCGCGTTTCGCGAATCCGGCGCAGCACCCGGGTCAGCGGCACACCGACCAGCATCAGCGTGCTTGAGGCTAGCATCAGGCTCGCTTCCATCAGGTCGGCGACGACCTCGGCGGCACCGGCATTGCGCAGTTTCTCGACATCACTGTCATCAATCGTGCGAACCACCACCGGCAGCCCGGGACGGGCCTCGTGGACATGCTCAAGTATGCGCAGCGCCGACGGCGTATCGGCATAGGTAACAATGACCACCCGCGCCCGCGCAAGGCCCGCGGCCAGCAGCACCTCGCGCCGCGCAGCATCGCCGAACACCACACGCTCGCCCGCAGCGGCGGCCTCGCGGATGCGTTCAGGGTCGTTGTCGAGTGCAATAAACGGTATCTTTTCCTGCTCGAGGAAACGCGCCAGGTTCTGCCCGCTGCGGCCATAACCACAGATCAGTGCATGCTGGTCGGCGCTCATCGACTGCACGGCGATGTTGTGCAACTGCATCGCCCGGCTCATCCACTCACTGGCGCTCCAGCGGCGCACGATGGCTTCGCTGCGCTCGATCACAAAAGGCGCGATCAGCATCGACAACACCATCGCCGCCAGTACGGGCTGCAGCACATCGTCGCCAATCAGTTCGCTGCCCGCGGCATGGGCGAGGATGACAAAACCGAATTCGCCGCAGGCCCCCAGCGCAAGCCCGGTGCGCAGGGCCACGCCGGTGGTTGCACCAAACACCCGGCTCAAACCGAAGATCAGCGCGGTCTTCGCCAGCACCAGGGTCACCAGCAGCACGCTGACCCAGGCATTCTCGGCAACTTCGGCGATATTGAGCAGCATGCCGATGGTGACGAAAAAAAGGCCCAGCAGCACGTCGCGGAAGGGCTTGATGTCCTCCTCGACCTGATAGCGGTACTCGGTCTCGGAGATCAGCACGCCGGCGACAAAGGCGCCCAGTGCGAGCGACAGTCCGGCCAGTTCGGTGAGGTAGGCGATGCCCAGCGTCACCAGCAGCACATTGAGCACAAACAGCTCGGAGGATTTCTGGCGGGCGACAACATGAAACCAGGCGCGCATCAGGCGCTGGCCAAGAAACAGCAGCACCGCGAGCACGATCACCGCCTTCGCCAGCGCCAGCCCGAGCGTGACCGCGAACTGGTCGGCCGGAGCCGCCAGCGCCGGAATCATGATCAGCAGCGGCACCACGGCCAGGTCCTGAAACAGCAGGATGCCCATGATCTGGCGGCCGTGCGCTGAATTGAGCTCAAAGCGCTCGGCGAGCAGCTTCGCCAGTATCGCAGTGGAGGACATCGCCAACGCGCCGCCGAGCGCGATGCCGGCCTGCCAGTTAAGGTCGAGAAGCGCGGCGGCACCAACCACCAGCAGCATGGTGGCAACGACCTGGGCAACCCCCAGCCCGAACACGATGTGGCGCATGGTCATCAACCGTGACAGGCTGAACTCGAGACCGATGCTGAACATCAGGAACACCACACCGATCTCGGCCAGGCTGCGCACGGCTTCGGTGCTGTTGATCCAGCCCAGCGCATGCGGGCCGATGGCAACACCCACGATCAGGTAACCCAGCAGCGGCGGCAGCCGCAAGGTACGGAATACCACCACCACCAGCACGGCGGCGGCAAGCAGTACGAGCACGGGCTGGAGCGTGTTGTGCATGAATATCCGGGGATCGGGGACAGTCCGAATATTGCTTTTTCTTCAATGAATTGCAAGCTGCAACGACCGGTCCGAGGTGGTGCCTTTGTTATAATCAGCGCATGAAATCCGTTCCGGAACATGGGTCAAAAGCCGCCAGTCCGGCAATCGCAGCCGCGCGCGAAGTACTCGCAATCGAGGCCAGGGCGATCCATGAACTGGCTGCGCACATTGATGCCAGCTTCGAGCAGGCCATCCAGATACTGCTGCAGTGCCGCGGCCGTGTCGTGGTCAGCGGCATCGGAAAATCCGGGCATATCGCGCGCAAGATCGCAGCCACACTCGCCAGCACCGGCACACCGGCCTTTTTTGTGCACCCCGCCGAGGCCAGCCACGGCGACCTCGGCATGGTCACCCGCGATGACGTGTTTGTCGCACTGTCCAACTCAGGCGAATCCGCCGAGCTGCTGACCATCGTGCCGGTTTTGAAGCGCCAGGGCGCAAAACTGATCACGATGACCGGCAACCCCGCGTCGACGCTGGGTCGCGAGGCCGATATCCACCTCTATGCCGGCGCCGCCCAGGAAGCCTGCCCGCTCAATCTCGCGCCGACAGCCAGCACCACCGCGGCACTGGCCCTTGGTGACGCCATCGCGGTGGCGCTGATGCGTGCGCGCGGCTTCACCCAGGACGAATTTGCACGCTCGCACCCCGGCGGTTCGCTCGGCCGCAAGCTACTGACCATGGTGCGCGACGTGATGCGCTCCGGCGCCGAGGCGCCGCGCATCACCCAGGACTCGACACTGGCTGACGCCCTGCTCGAAATGTCTCGCGGACGCATGGGCATGACTGCGGTGGTCGACAGGGACCAGGTGGTCAGGGGCATCTTCACCGACGGCGACCTGCGCCGGGTGATCGCCAAGGGTACTGATCTGCGCGTGACGCCGATCCGCGAAATCATGTCAGCGAACCCGCGCACCATCGGTCCCGAACGCCTTGCAGCGGAAGCTGTCGAAATAATGGAGCGCGGCAAGGTCACCCAGCTGCTGGTGGTGGACGACGGCGGGCGTTTGCTCGGCGCGCTGAACATCCACGACCTGTTCCGCGGCAAAGTGGTCTGATCCAGGGAGTCCGCGCTTGTCAATGATTACCCGGGCCAGGAACATCCGCATCGCAGCCTTCGATGTTGACGGCGTCCTCTCCGACGGCGGCCTGCACTATGCCGAGCAGGGCGATGTGATGAAAACCTTTGATGTCCGCGACGGCATGGGCATGCGCCTGCTGCGCGATGCCGGCATCACTCTCGCCATCATTACCAGTCGCAAGGCGGGCAGCGTGCGCGAACGCGCCGCCGACCTCGGCATCGAGCATGTCGAACAGGGTGTGGGCGACAAGCTCACTGCACTGCAAGCACTACTCGCACGGCTCGGCCTGAAGGGCTGCGACGCGGCGTTTCTCGGGGATGACCTGGTTGACCTGCCGGTATTCGGCATTTGCGGCCTCGCCGTCACTGTCGCCGACGCCCCGGCCGCGCTGAAACGGCGCGCGCATTACGTGACCCGGGCCCGTGGCGGCCACGGCGCGGCGCGCGAATTCTGCGAACTGCTGCTGCACAACCGCGACGCGCTGGCCCCGGCCATCCGCGGCTTCATGCCCGGCTCGCGATGACCCGCCTCACTCACATCTTTCCGGCACTGCTGCTCGCCGCGCTGGCTTCGCTGACCTTCTGGCTGGATCGCAGCCTGCAGCAGGACCTGCGCCAGTCGGAAGCCGAGCGCAATGATCCGGACATCATCGTCGACCACGTCATTGCCCGCCGTTTCGACCCCGAAGGCCGTCTCAAGCACACACTTTTCGCCGAGCGCATGACGCATTACCCGCAGAACGACGTCACGCTATTGGCATCACCGCGCCTGATCAGCGACGCCTCGGGCCGCGCGCCGGTGACCATCACCTCGCGCAGCGCCCGTGTTTCGGGCGGCGGAGACCAGGTGTATTTCGAGGAAAATGTTCGTGTATCACGCGCACCTTACGATGACCGCAGCGAACTGGTCATGGAAACCGAGTACCTGCACGTCATCCCCGATCAACACACGGCGCGCACCGACCGCAAGGTCACCATCACCGACGCCCATACCGTTGCCACCGCGATTGGCTTAGAATTGAACAGTGAAAATCGCACCGCCAGGTTCCTGTCGCAGTTCCGCGGCACCTACCATGATCCCCAGCGTACTGAAAAACGGCGCTAATCGCGCTGCCGTACTGCTTGCCGCCTGCCTGATGCTTGCGGCACCGGCCGCCCAATCTGAAAAAGCGGATCGCGAAAAGCCGATCAACATCGAAGCCGACCGCGTCAACGTAGATGACGCCAAGCAGATCGCCACCTTCGAGGGTCGTGTCGTGCTGACCCAGGGCACGCTGGTAATCCGCGGCGACAGGATGGAGGTGCGCCAGGACCAGCAGGGCTTCAAGACCGGAATTTCCTGGGGCAACCTCGCCTACTTCCGCCAGAAACGCGAAGGTTATGACGAATTGATCGAAGGCTGGGCCGAGCGCATCGAATACGACAGCCGCGCCGACAAGGTGCAGATGTTCAACCGCGCCTCGATGAAACGCGGGGCTGACGAAGTACGCGGCAATTACATCTCCTACGATGCCACCACCGAGTTCTTCCAGGTCACCACCAGCGGCGCCGCCGCCGGCAGCGACAACAACCGCGTACGTGCCGTGATCCAGCCCAAGCCGAAGGTGGCACCACCTTCCCAGCCGCCGGTGACACTGAAGCCGGTCGATGGCATCGCCGCGCCGCGCGAACCCCTGCCCGCCACCCGCTGAACAACATGGACAGCGCTGTTTCACCGACCAGCCCGGCAAGCCCGGCCGGCGACACCTCAGCCCGCGTACTGCGCGCCGAAAGCCTGAAAAAGCGCTACCGTACGCGCACCGTGGTCAAGGATGTATCACTCGAAGTGCGCAGCGGCGAAGTCATCGGGCTGCTCGGGCCCAACGGTGCCGGCAAGACCACCTGCTTCTACATGATGGTGGGCCTGGTTGCGATGGACGGCGGCGAGCTGTTTCTCAGCGAACCCGTCGGCGAAACCCGACTCACCCACATGCCGATGCACAGCCGCGCGCGACTCGGGCTGAGTTACCTGCCCCAGGAAGCCTCAATCTTCCGACGGCTTTCGGTGGCGGAAAATGTGCGCGCGATACTTGAGCTATACCATTCGGATGCCGCCATCATCGAATCCCGGCTCGATGCGCTGCTGCAGGATCTGCATGTGGGCCACCTGCGCAACAACCCGGCAATCAGCCTCTCCGGCGGCGAGCGCCGGCGGGTCGAGATCGCGCGCGCGCTCGCCACCGAGCCGCGCTTCGTGCTGCTCGACGAACCCTTCGCCGGCGTTGATCCGATCGCGGTGATCGAAATCCAGAAAATCATCGGTTTCCTGCGCAACCGCGGCATCGGCGTACTGATCACCGACCACAACGTCCGCGAGACCCTGGGCATCTGCGACCGCGCCTACATCATCAATGACGGCTCGGTGCTCGCTTTCGGCAAGCCCGACGAGATCGTCTATAATGAGAGTGTCCGCAAAGTGTATCTCGGAGAGCATTTCCGCCTGTGAACCTTCGCTGAAACCGGCCCCTGAAACCGCTCTGAAACGGCGCCCTGAAACGGGCACTCAAGCCATGGCGGATCACGCTCGGCAGCATCAACCGAATGCACCAGCCGCAACAAACGGCTACGGGGACGCGATTCACTGATCCGGCCCGCATGAAACACTCCTTACAGCTCAGACTCTCGCAACACCTGACCTTGACGCCGCAACTGCAGCAGTCAATCAGGCTGCTACAACTGTCGACCATCGAGCTCAACCAGGAAATCGAGCGCCTGCTGCAGGAAAATCCGCTGCTTGAGCGCGAAGAACGCGAGGATGGCGCGCCTGAAACATCGCCACCACCGGACAGCGTTGACGGCTCAGCCGGCAGCACCAGCGGCGACGAGCGGGCCGCCGAAACCCCGGCGGAGTCCGAGCGCCAAGATAGCAGCAACTTCGAAATCGACGACGGACCCGCGTATTCGGGGGGCGACAACGACGACGAGGATTACACCCCGCTCGCCGAACTGCCGCCCAACCTGCGCCTGCACCTGACCGGCCAGCTTTCACTGATGCACCTCACCGAGCGCGACCGCCGCATCGTGCAACTGCTGATCGACTCGCTCGACGATGACGGTTACCTTGGCCAGTCACTCGATGAAATCTGCGAAATGCTGCCGGCGGAGCTTGAAGTGGAAGCCGATGACCTGGCAATCGCGCTGCAGCACCTCCAGCACCTGGAGCCTGTCGGCATCGGCGCGCGCAACCTCTCCGAGTGCCTCTCCCTGCAGCTTGCAGCGATGCCCGTCGGAACCGAACACCGCGAAGCCGCGCTGGAAATCGTGCGCAACCACCTTGACGCGCTGGCTGCGCGCGACTTCCTCAAGCTCAAGCGCCTGCTCAAATGCGACGATGACTGCCTGCGTGGCGTGCAGAAACTCATCACCAGCCTCAATCCGCGGCCGGGACGCGACTTTTCCGCCGAAGAAGCACGTTATGTGATCGCCGACGTCATCGTGCGCAAGATCAGGGGGGTATGGGTGGCCTCGCTCAATCAGGACGCGATGCCGCGCCTGCGCGTAAACCGCATGTATGCGGACATCCTGCAGCGCAACCGCGGTGGCAGCACGCAGCAGCTCAATTCGCAGTTGCAGGAGGCGAAGTGGCTGATCAAGAACGTACAGCAGCGTTTTGACACCATCCTGCGCGTGTCCCAGGCCATCGTCGATCGCCAGCGCAACTTCCTTGAGCACGGTGAAGTGGCGATGCGGCCGCTGGTACTGCGGGAAATTGCCGAAATCCTCGGCCTGCACGAATCCACCGTATCCCGGGTGACCACGCAGAAATTCATGCACACCCCGCGCGGCATCTTCGAACTGAAGTATTTTTTCGGCAGCCATGTCGCGACCGAGGCTGGCGGCGCCGCCTCGAGTACCGCGATCCGCGCCCTTATCAAGCAGTTGGTCGGCGCCGAAAACACGCGCACGCCGCTCAGCGACGGCCAGATCTCCGAACTGCTCGGTCAGCAGGGTATAGTGGTGGCGCGGCGGACAATCGCCAAATACCGAGAATCCCTGCAGATCCTGCCGGTGAACCTGAGAAAAACCCTTTAAAGGAGAGCATATGAACCTGCATCTGACGGGCCACCATCTTCAGATCACCCCGGCGATCCGCGACCGTGTAGCGCAGAAACTGGAACGGATCACCGCCCACTTCGACCATGTCATCGACATCAATGTGATCATGACCGTCGAAAAACTGCAGCACAAGGTCGAAGCCACCGTGCACCTGAGCGGCAAGGAGATCTTCTGTGAAACACATGATGAAGACATGTACGTCGCCATTGATCACCTTGTCGGCAAGCTCGATCGCGCAGTGATCAAGCACAAGGAAAAAAACCTCGCCCACCGCCACGATAGCGTGCCGCTGAAACACCGGGCCGCCGAAGAAGAATAAAGCCGTTCCATCATGAACCTGATCGCAAAAATCCTGCCGGCCAGCAACATCCTGCTCGATGCCGACCTCACCAGCAAGAAGCGTATCTTCGAGCAGGCCGGCCTTCTGTTCGAAAATCACCAGCAGATCGCGCGCGCTGTTGTCTTCGACAGCCTGTTCGCCCGCGAAAAGCTGGGCTCCACCGGGCTGGGCCAGGGTGTGGCGATCCCCCACGGCCGAATCAAGGGCATCAAGAGCGCCGTCGGCGCGGTGATCCGGGTGCGTGAGACCGTTGCGTTTGACGCACCCGACGGGCAGAACGTGAAGCTCGCCTTCGTGCTGCTGGTACCCGAGCGCGCCACCGACGAGCATCTGCAGATTCTCTCCGAGCTGGCGCAGATGTTCAGCGACAAGGCTTTCCGCGAGCGCCTGCTCAATGCCGCCGACGCCGCGGCACTGCTTGAATTGATCCAGTCATGGGAGCCGCATGCCGCAGGTCAGCATAGCCCAGCTGTTTGAAGACACCCGCGAGAAACTGCAGCTCGAGTGGATCGCCGGGCGCGACGGCGCCGGGAAGGGCATCGACAGCGAGCTGACCAAGGATTCCTCCAAGGGCCTGGTCGGTCACCTCAATTTCATCCATCCCAACCTGATCCAGGTATTGGGCCCCTCAGAGGTCAATCACCTCGACGGACTCGACCCCGGGGAATGCCGCGGCCTGCTGCGGCGCACCGCGACCCGCGAACTCGCCTGCTTCATCGTCGCCGGCGCGAGGAGCATTCCCGAGGCACTGCGCGAGATTGCCGAGGAGACGCATACCCCGCTGTTCTCCTCGCCGATCGCCAGTGTCGAGTTGATGTGGATCATGCGCCCCCACCTCGCGCGCACTCTGGCTGATTCGACCACCACCCACGGTGTTTTCCTCGATGTGCTCGGCGTCGGCGTGTTGCTGACCGGTGATTCGGGCGTGGGTAAAAGTGAACTTGCGCTGGAACTGATCAGCCGAGGCAGCGGACTCATCGCCGACGATGTGGTCGAGCTCTACCGCCTCGGCCCCGAAAGCATCGAGGGCCGCTGCCCGCCGATGCTGCGCGACTTCCTCGAGGTGCGCGGCCTTGGCGTGCTCAACATCCGCACCATTTTTGGCGAGGCCGCGCTGCGCCCGCGCAAGAACGTGAAGCTGATCGTCCACCTCGAACGGCCCAGCGATCCGGCGCTGCTCGAGCGACTGCCGCTCAAGCCCGGCACCGAGCTGCTGATGGATGTACGCATCCACAAGGTCACCATCCCGGTCGCCGCGGGCCGCAATCTTGCGGTGCTGACCGAGGCCGCGGTGCGCAACCATGTACTGCAGATGCGCGGCATCGACAGCACCCGCGAATTCGTCGAGCGCCAGTCGCAGGCAATGAGCGGCGAAAGCGAATAACCCGCGCCATGCAACTGGTCCTGATCACCGGCCTATCGGGCTCGGGCAAGAGTGTCGCCCTCGCTGTGATGGAGGACGCCGGTTACTACTGCATCGACAATCTGCAACTGGACATGGTCAATGGCGTGGTCGCCTCGCTGCAGGGCTCCGGCATCACCCGGGGCGCCCTGACCATCGATGCCCGCGCCGGCGCCGGGGTCGCCCGCCTGCCCGAGCTGGTAACCCGGCTGCGCGAGGCCGGACATGACCTGCGGGTGATGTTCCTCGAGGCCAAGTCGGAAACCCTGATCAAGCGTTATTCCGAGACACGGCGCCGCCATCCTTTATCCGACGGCGTGATGACACTGCCCGAATGTATTGCCCGCGAACGCGAGCTGGTCGCCGACATTGCCGACATGGCGCACCACATCGACACCAGCGACCTCGCGCCGAACACGCTGCGCGCCTGGGTCAAGGATTTTGCACAGATCGGCGGCGGCGGCCTGACACTGCTCTTTGAATCTTTCGGTTTCAAGCACGGCATCCCGCTCGACGCCGATTTCGTGTTCGACGTTCGCTGCCTGCCCAACCCCTACTACGATCCGCAGCTTCGCCCGCTGACCGGGCTTGATGCCCCGGTTGCCGCCTTTGTCGAAGCGACACCGGACGCGATGCGCATGCTCTCCGACATCCAGCGTTTTGTCGGCGACTGGCTGCCCGCCTTCGAGCGCGACAACCGCAGCTACCTGACTATCGCCATCGGCTGCACCGGCGGCCAGCACCGCTCGGTTTACCTGGCCGACAGTCTGGCGCGCCATTTCGGCGGCAACACCCGCACGCTGGCGCGGCACCGCGAGCTCGGGTGATCAATGAAATCAGGAAGCCGCACATGAACATCCCGCTGTTTCCGCTGGGCACCGTGTTGTTCCCCGGCGGCATGCTGCCACTGCGTGTATTCGAGCCGCGTTACGTCGACATGACCAAGGCCTGCCTTCGCGACAACACGCCATTTGGCGTGTGCCTGATCCGCGAAGGCGGCGAGGTCGGCACACCCGCGGCGCCACATCCAGTCGGCTGCATCGCGCGTATCGAGCAGTGGGACGTGCCGCATCCCAACCTGTTTGCGCTGATCACCCGCGGCGGCGAACGCTTTCGCGTGCTGGAGCGCAACGTCAATGCTGCCGGCCTGATCAGCGCAGAAATCGAACTGCTGCCACCACCTGAGCCTTGCGCGGTGATGGACGGTGCCTGCGAGGAAGTACTGCGACTGGCGATCAAACGCGCCGGCGAAATGAGCGTGCCCGGGCCACTGCAGCTCGATGATCCGCTGTGGGTCAGTTACCGGCTCGCCGAAATCCTGCCGATCACCGCGCAGGAACGTCAGGCGCTGCTCGAAGAAAACGACACCGCAGCACGCCTGCACAGCCTGCGCACACACATGCTGACCCACGGCATCATTGAAAAAGTTAACAAAAACAAGTAGTTACGATATTATTCGGCGCTCAGTTGCCGGATAATCTGGCGTACCGGCTTGGGTATCGCCGCCGACTCCGCCGCCTCCAGCGACAGCCAGATCAGCCCCGGTTCGGCCACCGTGCGCGGCCAGCGCCGCACCCGCAGCGGCAACGGCAGGATGTCGAGATGAAAATGGGTGAAGCCGTGGGCGATCAGCGGCAGCGCGGCCTGCGCTTCGACTTCGGCGCCGTAACGGCGCGCGCAAATCGCGGCGGCATCGGCATCGGACTCAATCTCCGGAAAACTCCACAGGCCGCCCCAGATCCCCGTCGGTGGCCGTTTCTCCAGCAGCACTTCGCCGGCACGCCGCAACACCATCATCGTCGTGCGTCGCTGCGGCAGCGCCTTGCGCGGCTTCGCTGCCGGCAGTTGCGCAGCACGCCCTTCGCGATGGGCGATGCACAGATCAGCGGCAGGACATTCGCTGCAGCGCGGTTTGCGCCGCGCGCACAGCGTCGCGCCAAGATCCATCAAGCCCTGGGTATAGGCACGCAGGCCGCTTTTTGGCAGCAGCAATTCAGCGGCCTGCCACAGCCGCGCCGCCACCGCGGTTTCGCCCGGATAACCATCAATCGCACACAGCCGCGCCAACACCCGCTTGACGTTGCCGTCGAGTATCGCCGCGCGTTTGCCGAAGGCAAACACCAGGATCGCCGCCGCAGTCGAACGGCCGACACCGGGCAAGGCCATCAGCGCCTCCTGCGTGTCGGGAAATTTACCGCCGTGTATTTCGACCACCTGCCGCGCCGCGCGGTGCAGGTTGCGTGCCCGCGAGTAATAACCAAGTCCGCTCCACAGCGCGAGCACATCGTCCTCGCTGGCAGCAGCCAGCGCCGCGACATCGGCAAAACGTTCACGAAAGCGCTGGTAGTACGGAATCACCGCACTGACCTGGGTCTGCTGCAGCATGATTTCCGACAGCCACACCGCATAGGCATCCTGCGTGTTCTGCCAGGGCAGATCGTGGCGGCCGTGTTTTTTCTGCCAGGCAATCAGCGCCAGGGCAAAAACCCCGATCAGGGACTCTAGTGCAGCACCGGGGTTCGCGGGAATCGACTGGGGACGCCGGGGCATTCGTGGACGGATCGGAATCTGCGGAATGGAGCGGGTGAAGGGAATCGAACCCTCGTATGCAGCTTGGGAAGCTGCCGTTCTACCATTGAACTACACCCGCGTATCCGGCGATTTTAACG
>LNFM01000617.1_pt1 | contig 130740 bp, 113 predicted proteins | sample 596031 | NCBI WGS metagenome assembly LNFM01 (sample SAMN04254537, study PRJNA301005) | activated carbon metagenome | isolation source: dual media filters at the Ann Arbor, Michigan drinking water treatment plant | place: USA: Ann Arbor | reverse complement strand
CGAAGTCGACGTTCACCAGGCCCGGGATGTGGATGATGTCGCTGATGCCGCCCACGGCGTTCTTCAGCACGTCGTTGGCGTGCGCGAAGGCCTGTTCCTGGGTGACGTCGTCGCCCATCACTTCCAGCAGTTTTTCATTCAGGACCACGATCAGGCTGTCGACGTTGGCTTCGAGTTCGCTCACGCCGTCGTCGGCCTGCTTGCCGCGGCGCCGGCCTTCGAATTCGAAGGGCTTGGTCACCACGCCCACCGTCAGGATGCCCATTTCCTTGGCCACGCGGGCGATCACGGGTGCTGCGCCCGTGCCGGTGCCGCCGCCCATGCCGGCGGTGATGAAGAGCATGTGCGCGCCGCTGATGGCGGCCTTGATGCGGTCCACGGCTTCCTCGGCGGCGTTGCGGCCCACCTCGGGCTTGCTGCCGGCGCCCAGGCCGGTGCCGCCCAGCTGCACCAGGGTGCCGGCGCCACTGCGGTTCAGGGCCTGCGCGTCGGTGTTGGCGCAGATGAACTCCACGCCCTGCACGCCGTCGGCGATCATGTGTTCGACGGCATTGCCGCCACCACCACCGACACCGATCACCTTGATCTGCGTGCCTTGGTCGAATTCTTCGATCATCTCGATGGGCATGGAAGCCTCCTTGGGAAAGTTGATTGCAGTTGCCGGAAGTTCAGTCGGGAAAACGGGGCGTGTTTTTGTGTCGGTCGAATTTCCTGCCCCTTCAGAAATTGCCGAGAAACCAGTCCTTGGCGCGGCCGACGATGGTCTTGACCGACCCCGCCTGCTGTGCCGCCTTGAAGCCGCGCCCGCGTGCGATGCGGGCTTCTTCCAGCAGGCCCATCACGGTGGCGCTGCGCGGGTTGGCCACCATGTCGTAGAGAGCGCCGTGGTAGGTGGGCAGACCCTTGCGCACGGGCTTCAGGAAGATGTCTTCGCCCAGCTCCACCATGCCCGGCATCACGGCGCTGCCCCCGGTGATGACGATGCCGCTGGACAGCAGTTCCTCGTAGCCGCTTTCGCGGATGACCTGGTGCACCAGGCTGTAGATCTCTTCCACGCGCGGCTCGATCACGCCGGCCAGCGCCTGGCGGCTCAGCATGCGCGGCGGGCGGTCGCCCAGGCCGGGCACTTCCACCTGCTCTGAAGGGTCGGCCAGCAGCTGCTTGGCCACGCCGTAGTCGACCTTGATTTCCTCGGCGTCCTTGGTCGGCGTGCGCAGCGCCATCGCGATGTCGCTGGTGATCAGGTCGCCGGCGATCGGAATCACCGCGGTGTGGCGCACGCTGCCGTCGGTGTAGATCTGCACGTCGGTGGTGCCGGCGCCGATGTCCACCACGGCCACGCCCAGGCTCTTCTCGTCTTCGGTCACCACCGCCGCGGCGCTGGCGCTGGGGTTCAGCACCAGGCGTTCGACTTCCAGGCCGCAGCGGCGCACGCACTTCAGGATGTTCTCGGCCGCGCTCTGCGCGCCAGTGACGATGTGCACCTTCACTTCCAGCCGGCTGCCGCTCATGCCGATGGGTTCCTTGACCTCATGCCCGTCGATCACGAATTCCTGCGGTTCGACGAGAAGCAGGCGCTGGTCGTTCGGGATGTTGATGGCCTTGGCGGTTTCGACCACGCGGTTCACGTCGACGGTGGTGACCTCGCGGTTGTCGCGCACGATGACCATGCCGGTGCTGTTCTGGCCGCGGATGTGGCTGCCGGTGATGCCTGCAGGCGGCCATCATCTCGGCCTCCTTCAGCGCCTGCTGGATGCTCTGCACGGTGGCGTCGATGTTGACCACCACGCCGCGCTTCAGGCCGTGGGTGGGCGCAACGCCCAGCCCGGCCACGCGCAGGCTGCCGTCTTCCAGCACTTCGGCGGCCACGACCATGACCTTGGCCGTGCCGATATCCAGGCCGAAGACCATGTCCTTGTATTCCTTGGCCATGTTGTGTTCCTTGTGTCCTTCAATTCAGCCGGGCCAGGGCCGCGCCGGGGGTGGCGTTGCTGGGGGTGGTGTTCGTTGATGTGCTGACGCCGCGCAGCCGCAGCGCATAGCCGTCGGTGTGGCGCAGGTCGGCGTAATCCAGCGGCTGCGGCCAGCGGGTCTTCACGTCTTCGAAGGTGCGGGCGAAGCGTTCGCTGCGGGCCACGACCTGTTCGTCGCTGCCGCGGCCCAGCTCGATGACCGCGCCGGTGTCCAGTTCAGCGCGCCAGGAACCGCGGTGCGACAGCGCCAGCTGGCGGATGTTCAGCTTCAGCGGCGCCAGCGCACCGTTGACGCGGCCGTACACGGCCAGCATCTGCGCGGCGCTGCCCTCGGGGCCGGCCAGGCGCGGCAGGTCCAGGTCTTCGACGTCGCCCAGATTGGCCTGGAAGACCTCGCCATGGTCGTTGACCAGGCGGTCGCCCGATGTCTCGCTGGCATCTTCGGCCGGGCCTTGCCACAGCGCCGCGGGGCGGTGCTCTTCCAGCTTCACCACCAGGGTGTCTGGCCAGACCCGGCGCACCACGGCGCGGCGCACCCAAGGTACCGACTCGAACGCGTTGCGGCCCTGGTGCAGGTCGATGCTGAAGAAGTTGCCGGCCAGCAGCGGCGTGGCATTGGCGCGGATGGTGGGCACGCTGTTGCGCGCCATGTCGCCCTGCAGCTCGATCTGGCGGATGGGAAACCAGGCCGAGCGCATCAGCCAGGCGTGGGCCGCAACCAGGCTGCCCACCAAAGCCAGTCCGAACACCGTGGCCGACACGGCGTTCATCACGCGCACGTCACCCGGCAGCGGCTGCGGCACGGCAGCGGGCGGTGGGGTGGGGTTGCGGCGGGCCATGGCGGGTTCAGGCGGCCGGGGCGGCGGCAGGCTGCGCGCGCGGGGCGTCCAGCGCGGCAGACTGCAGCAGCAGCAGGCACAGGGCTTCGTAGGACAGGCCGGCAGCGCTTGCCGACATCGGCACCAGCGAATGGCCGGTCATGCCCGGGCTGGTGTTCATTTCCAGCAGGAAGGGCTTGCGGTCGCTTTCGCGGAACATCAGGTCGGCGCGGCCCCAGCCGCGGCAGCCCAGGGTGCGGTAGGCGGCCAGGGTCAGGCGCTGCACCTCGGCTTCCTCGGCGGCGCTCAGGCCGCTGGGAATGCCATAGCGCACCACGTCGGTGTAGTACTTGTTCTGGAAGTCGTAATTGCCTTCGGGCGCGTCAATGCGCACCACCGGCAGCGCCCGTGCGTTGTCGCCTTCGCCCAGCACGGGGCAGGTGAGTTCGATGCCGGTGATGAATTCCTCGCACAGCACGTCGGCGTCGAACTGCGCGGCCAGCTTCACGGCGTCCTGCATCTGCGAATAGCCGACCACCTTGCTGATGCCGATGGACGAGCCTTCGCGCGGCGGCTTCACGATCAGCGGCAGGCCCAGCGTGTCGGGCACGGCCACCACCTGTTCGCGCGCCTGCTGGCCCGGCGCCAGCCACACCCAGCGCGGCGTGGGCAAGCCTTCGGCCACCCACACGCGCTTGGTCATCACCTTGTCCATGGCAATCGCGCTGGCCATCACGCCGCTGCCGGTGTAGGGAATGCCCAGCAGTTCCAGCAGACCCTGCACCGTGCCGTCCTCGCCATGGCGGCCATGCAGCGCGATGAAGGCACGCGCAAAGCCTTCGCGCTTCAGGTCGAGCAGGTCGCGTTCGGCGGGGTCGAAGGCATGGGCATCGACGCCCTGGCTCCGCAGCGCGGCCAGCACGCCTGTGCCGGACATCAGCGACACCGCGCGTTCGGCGCTGCTACCGCCCATCAGCACGGCCACCTTGCCCAGGCCGGCCGGCGAAACAGCGGAAGGATTCGCTGCAGGGTTCATGCGGTCGCTCCTTGCATCTGCAGCAAAAGCGCAGGCACCTGGCCGATGCTGCCGGCGCCCAGCGTGAAGACCACGTCGCCGTCGCGCGCCAGCGCCTGGATGGCAGCGGGGACGTTGCCGATGGCCGGGGTGAACAAGGCGCCGGGCACGCGCGCGGCCAGGCTGGCGCCGTCGGCACCGGGCAGCGGCGCTTCGCCTGCGGCGTAGACCTCGGTCAGCAGCACCGCGTCGAACTGCGCCAGCACGGCGGCGAAGTCGGCCAGGCAATCGCGCGTGCGGCTGTAGCGGTGGGGCTGGAACGCGGCCACCAGGCGCCGGCCCGGGAAGGCGCCGCGCGCGGCGTTGACCACGGCGGCCAGTTCCACGGGGTGGTGACCGTAGTCGTCGACCAGCGTGTAGTGGCCGCCATCGGCCGCGGGCACATCGCCATGGTTCTGGAAGCGCCGGCCGGCACCGCCGAAGGCCTGCAGCGCTTGCTGGATGGGTGCCTCGGGCTGCTTCAGCAAGCGCGCGATGGCGATGGCCGCGAGCGCGTTGCGAATGTTGTGCAGGCCGGCCAGGTTCAGCACCACCGGCAGGTCGGCATGGCCGGGCTGACACACGGTGAAATGCATCTGCGCCCCTGGCCCGGCGCGCACGTCGATGGCGCGCAGTTCGGCGTCGGTGTCCAGGCCGTAGCGCAACACCGGGCGCTGCAGCAGCGGCAGCACGGCGCGCACGCCGGGGTCGTCGCTGCACACCACGGCCGTGCCGTAGAACGGCAGGCGGTGAATGAAGTCGACGAAAGCGCCATGCAGGCGGTCGAGGTCGTGGCCGTAGGTGGCCATGTGGTCGGCGTCGATATTGGTCACCACCGCCAGCACCGGCAGCAGGTGCAGGAACGAGGCGTCGCTCTCGTCGGCTTCGACGACGATGGCCTCGCCCAGGCCCAGGCCGGCGTGGGAACCGGTGGCCAGCAGTTCGCCGCCGATCACGTAGCCGGGCTGAGCGCCGGTGGCCATCAGCACGCTGGCCACCAGCGAGGTGGTGGTGGTCTTGCCATGCGTGCCGGCCACGGCCACGCCCAGCCGGCCGCGCATCAGCTCGGCCAGCATCTGCGCACGCGGCACCACCGGCAGCCCGCGGCTGCGGGCAGCCATCAGTTCGGGGTTGTCGGACGAGATCGCCGTGGACGTCACCAGCATCTGCGCCGCGCCCAGGTGGGCGGCGTCGTGGCCCAGGTTCACGCGCACGCCCAGGCCGGCCAGCCGGCGCAGCGCGGCGCTGTCGCTGGCATCGCTGCCCGAGACCTGCAATCCCTGGCGCTGCAGCAGTTCGGCGATCGCGCTCATGCCGGCGCCGCCGATGCCGACAAAGTGCAGGCGCTGGAAGAAGTGCTTCAGCATCATGGCCGCACCGCCTTCTTCACGGCCGGGCACAGCGCCTCGATCTCGTCGGCCACACGCGCCGCGGCATGGGGGCGGGCCAGGGCGCGGGCGCGGGTGGCCATGGCCAGCAGCGCGGGGCGATCCAGCGACTGCAGCGCGGTGGCCAGGCTTTGCGGCGTCAGCTCGGCCTGCGGCAGGTGCACGGCAGCGCCCTGCCCGGCCAGCCACTGCGCGTTGTCGCGCTGGTGTGCGGTGGTGCTCACGATCAAGGGCACCAGCAGTGCCGGCACCCCCGCGGCGCAGAGCTCGCTGACGGTGATGGCGCCGGCCCGGCACACCATCACGTCGGCCGTGGCCAGGCGCTCGGGCATGTCGGCGATGAAGGGCAGCACCTCGGCCGTGACACCGGCTTCGGCATAGGCTGCGCGCACCATGTCCAGCTGGGCCGGGCCGGTCTGGTGGGTGACGACCGGACGCTGCCCGCGCGGCAGCAGCGCCAGCGCCTGCGGCAGCGTGCCGTTCAGCGCCTGCGCGCCCAGGCTGCCGCCCACCACCAGCAGGCGCAGCGGGCCGCTGCGGCCGGCCCAGCGCAAGGCCGGCTCGGGCAGGGCCTCGATCTCGGCGCGCACCGGGTTCCCGGTGACGACCGCGTTCTTCGTGCCGCTGGCGGCCTGCCCGCCGAAACCGAAGGCCACGCGGTCGGCCACCGGCAGCAGGCTCTTGTTCGACAGCAGCAGCGCGGCGTCGGCGTTCACCAGCACCAGCGGGCGGTTCAGCAGCGAGGCCATCATGCCGCCCGGGAAACACACGTAGCCGCCCATGCCCAGCACCGCGTCGGCACCGCGGCGGCGCAGGATGCGCAGGCTGTCCCAGAAGGCCTTGAGCAGGCGCACGCCGCCGGTGGCGGTGTGCAGCAGGCCCTTGCCGCGCAGGCCGCTGAAGCTCAGCCGGTCCATCGCGATGCCCGACTCGGCCTGCGGCGGCACCAGCTTGTTTTCCAGGCCGTGCGTGGTGCCCAGCCAGCTCACGGTCCAGCCGCGGCGCTGCATCTCGCGCGCCACCGCCAGCCCCGGCATCACATGCCCGCCCGTGCCCGCCGCCATGACCACCAGATGCGGCATCACGACACGCCCCGGCGCATCAGTGCGCGTGTTTCCACGTCCACCCGCACCACCATCGCAATGGCGATCAGGTTCATGAGGATGGCGCTGCCGCCGAAGCTCATCAAGGGCAGCGTCAGCCCCTTGGTGGGCAGCACACCCAGGTTCACGCCCATGTTGACGAAGGCCTGTGCACCCATCCAGATGCCCACGCCCTGCACCATCAAACCGGCGTAGACCCGGTCCAGCGCAATCGCCTGGCGGCCGATGACGAAGATACGTCGCGTCAGCCAGAAGAACATCAGGATGACGCTGGCCACGCCGACGAAGCCCAGTTCCTCGCCGATGACGGCGAGCAGGAAGTCGGTGTGGGCCTCGGGCAGGTAGTGCAGTTTCTCGACGCTGGCGCCCAGACCCTGGCCGAACCATTCGCCGCGGCCCAGCGCGATGAGCGAATGCGTCAGCTGGTAGGCCTTGCCCTGCGCATAGGCCGGGTTCCAGGGGTCCAGGTAGGCCAGGATGCGTTCGCGGCGCAGGTCGTCGAAGGCCAGGAACAGCGCCAGCGTGGCCAGCATCACCGCGGCGATGAGGAAGAACATGCGCGCGTTCACCCCGCCCAGGAACAGGATGCCCATGGCGATGGTGGCGATGATCAGGAAGGCGCCCACGTCGGGCTGCTGCAGCAGCAGCGCACCGGCCACGGCCACGGCCACCACCATCGGGGTCACGGCGCGGAAGAAGCTGTCGCGCGTGTCCATGCGCCGCACCATGTAGTTCGCGGCATACATCGCGATCGCCAGCTTGGCCAGTTCGCTGGGCTGGAAGTTCATCCCGCCCAGGGGGATCCAGCGACGCGAGAAGTTCACCACCTTGCCGAAGAACAGCACCGCCACCAGCAGCAGCAATGCTGCGACGAAGACCCAGGGCGCGTACTTTTCCCAGAAGGCGATGGGAATCTGCAGCGTCACCAGCGCCGCCACCAGGGCGATGCTCAGCGCCAGCACATGGCGCAGCAGGAAGTGGTGCGGCTCGTAGCTGGCGAACTTGGGGCTGTCGGGCAGGGCCACCGAAGCCGAATACACCATCACCACGCCCAGCAGCAGCAGCACGCCCACCACCGCCACCAGGGTCTGGTCGAAAGCCAGCAGGCGCACCGGGCGCGCGCCGCCGACGTCGAAGTGGTCGCGCACGGGCAGCGGACCGCTGCCCTCGCCGCGGCCTGGCCACCTGCGCTTGATGGCCTGCCAGGCCGCCTGCAGCGGGTTCTTCATGCGCGCCATGGCGGCGTTCATGCCGCCTGCCCCTGGTCTGCAGCCAGGGCCTGCACCGCCTGCACGAAGACTTCGGCGCGATGGGCGTAGTTGCGGAACATGTCCAGGCTGGCGCAGGCCGGGCTCAGCAGCACGGCGTCGCCGGGGCGGGCTTGCTCGAAACACCAGGCCACGGCGGCTTCGAGCGTGGCGTGGCGCTGCAGCGGTACTTCGGCCAGGAAGGGCACGATGGCCGCTTCGATGGCCGCCGCGTCGCGGCCCAGCGTGGCCACGGCGCGGGCGTGTTGCTGCAGCGGCGCGGCCAGCGCTGCGAAGTCCTGCCCCTTGCCGTCGCCGCCCAGGATGACGGCCAGCCGGGCCGGCGCCTTGTCGGCACCCAGCCCCAGCAGCGCGGCCACGGTGGCGCCGACATTGGTGCCCTTGCTGTCGTCGAAGGCCTCGACCTCGGCCACCGTGCCCACCCACTGCACGCGGTGCGGCTCGCCCGCGTAGTCGCGCAGCGCGTGCAGCATGGGCGCCAGGGCGCAGCCGATGGCGCTGGCAAGGGCCAGCGCGGCCAGCGCGTTGGCCGCGTTGTGGCGGCCGCGCACACGCAAGGCGTCGGCAGGCATCAGGCGCTGCAGGTGGATCTCGACCTCTTCGTCCTTCCTGCGTTTCACGGTTTCGTCGGCCGGCGCGGCGCGCACCAGCCAGGCCATGCCGTTTTCGACCACGAGCCCGAAATCACCCGCGGCGCGTGGCGCGTCCAGGCCGAAGTGCAGCACCGGGCGCTCGGGCACGCGGTCCTTGAGCTTGACCTTGCCGGCGGGTGCCTGCGGCTGCGCCGCGGCAACCAGGGCCATCACGGCAGCGTCGTCGCGGTTGGCCACCATCAGCGTGCGCGGCACCGTGCCGCTGGGCGCCACGCCGAAGATGCGGCCCTTGGCGGCAGCATAGGCCGGCAGGCTGCCGTGCCAGTCCAGATGATCCTGGCTGATGTTCAGCACGGTGGCGGCGTCGGGCTCGAAGCCGCTGGAAGGGTTCAGGCCGAAGCCGCCGCCTTCGAGCTGGAAGCTGCTGAGTTCGAGCACCCACACCTCGGGCAGCGGGTGGTCGTCGTCTTCGGCGGCCAGCGCCGCAGCCAGCGTGTCCAGCAGCGTGGGGCCGATGTTGCCCGCGGTGGCCACGCGGCGGCCGGTGCGGGCCACCAGCAAGGCGGTCATCGCCGTGGTCGTGGTCTTGCCGTTGGTGCCGGTGATGGCCAGCACGCGCGGCGCATAGTCGCGCTGGGCGCGCAGGTCCTGCAGCGCGCGGGCGAAGAGGTCCAGTTCGCCCAGCACGGCAATCGCCGTGGCCCGGGCTTCCTGCAGCAGCGGGGCGATACGAGGGTCGCCCGGTGCCAGGCCCGGGCTCTTCAGCACCAGTTGCACGCCGGTCAGGCTGTCGACAGGCAGTTCACCGGTGATCACCTGCACGGCAGGCATCTCGGCCTGCAGCGCCGCGGCCCGCGGCGGCTGCGCGCGCGAATCCCACACCGTCACGTGGCCGCCATGCGCGACACACCAGCGTGCCATGGCCAGGCCGCTGTCGCCCAGGCCGAGCACGAGGATGTGGAGGTCGCGCAGGAACTGCATGCTCATCGCAGCTTCAGGCTGGCCAGGCCCACCAGGCACAGCAGCATGGTGATGATCCAGAAGCGCACCACGACCTGGGTCTCGGTCCAGCCCTTCTTCTCGAAGTGGTGATGCAGCGGCGCCATCAGGAAGACGCGACGGCCCACGCCGTAGCGTTTCTTGGTGTACTTGAACCAGCTCACCTGGATCATCACTGACAGCGCCTCGGCCACGAAGATGCCGCCCATGATGCCCAGCACGATCTCCTGCCGCGTGATCACCGCGATGGTGCCCAGCGCCCCGCCCAGCGCCAACGCGCCGACGTCGCCCATGAACACCTGCGCCGGGTTGGCGTTGAACCACAGGAAGGCCAGGCCGGCTCCGGCCATGGCGGCGCAGAACACCAGCAATTCACCGGCGCCCGGGATGTGCGGGAACAGCAGGTAGCGGCTGAACACCGCATTGCCGGTGATGTAGGCAAAGATGCCCAGTGCGCTGCCCACCATCACTACCGGCATGATGGCCAGGCCGTCCAGCCCGTCGGTGAAGTTCACCGCGTTGCTGGCGCCGACGATGACGAACCAGGTCAGGAAGATGAAGCCGAACACGCCCAGCGGATAGCTGACGGTCTTGAAGAACGGCACCATCAGGTCGGCCTGCGGCGGCAGGCCGGTGGAAAAGCCGCTGCTCACCCAGCGGAAGAACAGTTCGGCGGTGCGCAGCGCATTGGTCTCGCTGACGCTGAAGGCCAGGTACAGCGCGGCAATCAGGCCGATCAGGGTCTGCCAGAAGAACTTCTCGCGGCTGCGCATGCCTTCGGGGTCCTTGCGCACGACCTTGCGGTAGTCGTCGGTCCAGCCCACGGCGCCGAAGCCGAAGGTGACGAGCATCACCACCCAGACGAAGCGGTTGCTCCAGTCGAACCACAGCAGCGTGGACACGCCGATGCCGATCAGCACCAGTACCCCGCCCATCGTGGGCGTGCCGCGTTTTCCCAGATGGGCCTGCACGCCATATTCGCGGATGGGCTGGCCGATCTTCATTTCGGTGAGCTTGCGGATGACCCAGGGCCCGAAGGCCAGGCCGATGAGCAGCGCCGTCATCGCCGCCAGCACGGCGCGAAAGGTCAGGTACTGGAACACGCGCAAGAAACCCAGATCTTCCGGGTACAGCATCAGCAGCCACTGTGTCAGGCTAAGCAGCATGCCTGGCCTCCTGCGTTTTCAGGGCGTGCACGACCTGTTCCATCTTCATGAAGCGCGAGCCCTTGACGACGATGGACGCCGCTGCCGGACCCTGGGGCAGCGCGGACAGCATGTCGGCCACGCTGGCGAAGTGGCGCTGGGCACCGGCATGCGCGCACAAGGGGCCGGCGGCCCAGACGGTGTCGATGCCGCTGGCCCGGGCATGTTCGCCCACCTCGGCATGGAACTGCGGGCCCTGCGTGCCGACCTCGCCCATGTCGCCCAGCAGCAGCCAGCGCGGGCCGGGCAGGCTGGCCAGCAGGTCGATGGCAGCGCGCACGGAATCGGGGTTGGCGTTGTAGCTGTCGTCGATCAGGGTGACGGCCTGGCCGCCACGCTGCAGCGACAGGGCCTGCGAACGCCCGGCCACGGGCCTGAACGCCGCCAGGCCCAGGGCCACCGCGCGCAGCGGCGCACCGGCAGCCAGCGCGCAGGCCGCAGCAGCCGCGGCGTTGGCGACGTTGTGGCGGCCGGCCAGCGCCAGCGTGGTGTCGGCGCCGCCACCAGGGGTGTACAGCTGCAACACCCAGGCGGCGTCGCGGGGCTGCCAATGCGCGTCGGCGTGCACGTGCTGGGCCGCAGCGTCGGGGTCGGCCTGCAGCCCGAAGGTCCAGATCGCGCGCCCTTCGGCCAGTTCGCGCCACAGCGGCAGGTGCACATCGCCCGCCGGCAGCACGGCCGTGCCCTGGGCTGGCAGGGCCGCGATAACGCTGCCGTTCTCGCGCGCCACGGCCTCGACGCTGGCCATGAACTCCTGGTGCTCGCGCTGGGCGTTGTTGACCAGGGCCACGGTGGGCCGGGCCATGGCCGCCAGCAGGGCAATTTCGCCCGGGTGGTTCATGCCCAGTTCGAGCACCGCCGCCTGGTGCGCATGGCTGCCTTCCGGGCGCAGCCGCAGCAGCGTCAGCGGCACGCCGATGTGGTTGTTGAAGTTGCCGGCGGTGGCCAGGGCAGCGTCGCCCACCCAGGCCTGGAAGATGGCCGCCACCATCTGCGTGACCGTGGTCTTGCCGTTGCTGCCCGTCACCGTCACCAGCGGGCCGGCATAACGCAGCCGCCAGGCGGTGGCCAGCTGCTGCAGCGCGGCCAGGGTGTCGGGCACCTGAAGGCAGGGCAGCGCGGTACCTTCGGGCACATGGTCGACCAGGGCCGCCACGGCGCCGGCGGCCGCGGCCTGGGCGATGAAGCCGTGGGCGTCGAAACGCTCGCCGCGCAGCGCCACGAACAGGTCGCCGGGCTGCAGGCTGCGGCTGTCGGTGTGAACCCGCGTGAAGCGCAGGTCGGCTGCGCCTGCAGCAGCATGCAGCTGGCTGCCGGGCAGCAGTGTCTTGGCCTGGGCCAGGCTCATCATGCTGCGGCTCCCTGCTGGGCGCGCAACAGCAGCGCAGCCTGAGCAACGTCCAGGTCGGAAAAAGGGCGCTTGCTGCCGGCGATGTCCTGGTAGTTCTCGTGGCCCTTGCCGGCCAGCAGCAGCACGTCCCCGCGCCGGGCCTCGGCCACGCTGCGGGCGATGGCCTCGGCCCTGTCGGCCAGCACCAGCGCTGCGCCCGGGCGCTGCAGGCCGGCGGCGATCTGCGCCAGGATGGACTGCGGATCTTCCAAGCGCGGGTTGTCGCTGGTCAGCACCACGGCGTCGGCCTCGCGTTCGGCAATCGCGCCCATCAGCGGGCGCTTGCTGGCGTCGCGATTGCCGCCGCAGCCGAACACGCAGACCAGGCGGCCGCCACGGGCGCGCGCCAAGGGCTGCAGTGCCTGCAGGACTTTCTCCAAGGCGTCGGGGGTATGGGCGTAGTCGACCAGCACTTCGATGTCGCCACGGCCCTTCCCTTGCGCGCGTTGCAGCCGGCCTGGCACTGGTGACAGTGCCTGAAGAGCCGCAGCGGCCTGCGCCAGCGGCAAGCCCAGCGCACGCATTCCGGCGACCACGCCGAGCAGGTTGCTGACGTTGTAGTCGCCGACCAGCGGCGTGGTCACGGTCAGCCGCTCGGGGCCTTCGACCAGGTCGAAGACCAGGCCGCTCGCGTCGTGCCGCAGGTGGCGGGCCTGCAGCCGCGCATTGTTCGCCGCGCTGGCCCGCGACACGGTCCACAGGTCGAGCCCGCTGCCACTCAGTTCGAGCGCCAGCGCCGCACCTTGGGCATCGTCGATGTTCACGACCGCCGCGCGCAGGCCAGGCCAGTCGAACAGGCGGCGTTTGGCCCCCCAGTAGGCGGCCATGTCGCCGTGGTAGTCGAGGTGGTCGCGCGTGAAATTGGTGAACAGCGCCACGCGTATGCATGCGCCGGTCAGCCTGTGGTCGACCAGGCCGATGCTGGAAGCTTCCAGCGCACAGGCCGCCAGGCCCGCGTCCACGAAACCGCGGAAAGCGTCGTGCAGGGTCAGGGCATCGGGGCTGGTCAGGCCGGTGGGCTGCACGCTGCCCAGCGGCGCGGCCGCAGCCAGCGCAGCCGCGGGCGGCTCGCCCACGCCCAGCGTGCCGACCACGCCGCAGCGCCGGCCAAGCTGCGACAGCGCCTGCGCCAGCCACCAGGCGGTGCTGGTCTTGCCATTGGTGCCGGTGACGGCCAGCACCTCGAGCTGGCGGCTGGGCTGGCCGTGGAACAGGTCGGCCACGACGCCCGCGGCGGCCTTCAGGCCGGGCAGCGAGGCCACGCGCGGGTCGCCGGCGGCTTCACCCAGCAGCGGTGCGGCGCCGTCGGCCTCGACCAGGCAGGCCACGGCGCCGGCGGCCAGGGCTGACCCCACGTGACGGCGGCCGTCGTGGGCTTGACCGGGCCAGGCCAGGAAGGCGTCGCCCGCCCGCAGCGCGCGGCTGTCGGCACGCAGCGTGCCCCGCCGCGGCAGGGCGCGTGCGGCCAGCCAGTCGGCGGCTTGGGTGGGCGTGGCCAGGGCTTGCATCGCGCTCAGATGCTTTCCTGCTCGGCCGCCACCGGGGCGGTGGTGATCTGCGGCTTGACGGCGATGTCGGGCGCCACGTTCATCATGCGCAGGGTCTGCTGCACCACCTGGCTGAACACCGGTGCAGCCACCGCGCCACCGAAGTACTGGCCCTTGCTGGGCTCGTCGACCATCACCGCCACCACGATGCGCGGCTGGCTGATGGGTGCCAGGCCCACGAACCAGCTGCGGTACTTGGTGGTGTAAGTCTTGCCCACCTGCTTGCGCGCCGTGCCGGTCTTGCCGCCGACCGAATAGCCGATGGCCTGGGCCTGCGGCCCGGTGCCGCCGGGGCCGGCGGCCAGGCGCAGCATCTCGCGCACGTCCTGCGCAGTCTTGGCCGACATCACGCGCTGGCCGGCCACGTGGGGCGCATCGGCCGGCCGCGCCAGCAGCGTCACGGGGATGAGTTCGCCGTCGCGCGCGAACACGGTGTAGGCCCGGGCCAGCTGGAACAGGCTGGCCGACAGGCCGTAGCCATAGCTCATCGTCGCCTGCTCGACCGGGCGCCAGGTCTTGTACGGCCGCAGCCGGCCGGTGACGACACCCGGGAAGTCGAGCTGCGGCTTCTGGCCCAGGCCGATCTGGGTGTACAGCTCCCACATTTCGCGCGCGGGCATCTGCATGGCCATCTTCACCGTGCCCACGTTGCTGGACTTCTGGATGACCTCCGACACGCTGAGCACGCCGTGCGGGTGGGCGTCGCGGATGGTGCTGCCGGTGATGGTGATGCGGCCAGGCGCGGTGTCGATCGGGGTCTGCGGCGTGACGCGCCTGGTTTCGATGGCCAGGGCCGCGGTGAAGGGCTTCATCGTCGAGCCGGGCTCGAAGGTGTCGGTCAGCGCCAGGTTGCGCAAAGGCCGCTTCTTGTTGCCCGGGCGCACGCCGGGGTCGTAGCTGGGGTAGTTGGCCAGGGCCAGCACTTCGCCGGTCAGCACGTCCAGCACGACGACGCTGCCGCTGAGCGCGCCATGCTCCTTGACCGCGTCGCGCAGGCGCTGGTAGGCGAAGAACTGCACCTTCGAGTCGATCGACAGGGTGATGTCGTTGCCGTTCTGCGGCTCGACCGGCTCGCCGATGTCTTCGACGACCCGACCCAGGCGGTCACGCACCACGGTGCGCTGGCCACCGCGGCCGTCCAGTTCTTCCTGAAAGCGCTTTTCGATGCCTTCCAGCCCACGGCGGTTGTCGATGTCGGTGAAGCCCACCACGTGCGCTGCAGCTTCGCCTTCCGGATAGCGACGCTGGTATTCGCGGATCGACTGCACCCCCTTGATGTTGAGCGCGGCCACGCGCTGCCAGGTGGCTTCCTCGACGTGGCGGCGCAGCGTGACGGTGCCGGTGGCGCCGTCCATGCGCTCGGCCAGCACCGCCGGCGCCATGCCCAGTGCCTGCGCCAGCGCCTTGCGCTGCTGCACGTCAGCGCTGAAGGTCTTGGCATCGACCTGCACCGAAGGCATGGCCACGTTGGTGGCCAGGGCCAGGCCATTGCGGTCGAGGATGCGGCCGCGGCTGGCCGGCAGCACCTGCTTGTGCACGAAGCGCTTTGCCCCCTGGTCCTGGTAGAAGTCGGTGGCCCAGAGCTGCACATACATCGCCCGACCCAGCAGCACGGCGAAAGCGATGCCCACCAGCACGACGACGAAACGCGAACGCCAGGGCGGTGTCTTGCTGGCCAGCAACGGGCTGGTGGCGTAGTTGACGCTGCGCACGCTGGTGGCCGGGGCGCTGGACTTGGGTCGGCTCATCGCTTCACTCCTGCAGCTGCGGCGGTGGTGACCTGTGGCGGTGTCATCACCGGGTCTTCGACACGCTCGGTCACGGCCGGCGTGGCGGTGCGCATGCGCAGCTTCTCGCGCGCCACCCTCTCAACGCGCAGGTGGGTGGCCTGGGCCTGGGCTTCGGCGTCCAGGCGCTTGAACTCGGCATCGAGCCTGCGTTGGTCGACGCGAGCACTGTCGAGTGCCGCAAACACCCGACGCGATTCGTAACTGGTGTTCACCAGCAGCAGGCTGCTGGCCACCAGGGCCGCCAGCAGCAAGGCAAGCAGCTTGCCGTTCATCGCCGCGCCTCCTGCACGCCCTGGGCATGCGGTACGGCAGTGCGTTCGGCCACGCGCAGCACGGCCGAACGTGAGCGCGGGTTGGCGCGCACCTCGCCGACGTCGGGCTTGACACGGGCGATGGCCTGCAGCTTCAAGGGCTGGGCCGGCGCGAACGGCGCGCGCCGGTCATAGGTTTCCTTGCCGTGGCGGGCAATGAAGGTCTTGACGATGCGGTCTTCCAGCGAATGGAAGGCGATCACGACCAGACGCCCGCCCGGGGCGAGCAGGGCCAGTGCGGCGTCTAGGCCCTGTTCGAGCGCTTCAAGCTCTGCGTTGACGTGAATCCGAAGAGCCTGAAATGTGCGCGTTGCAGGATCCTGGCCCGGCTCGCGGGACTTGACGGCGCCAGCCACGAGCGTGGCCAGTTCCCCAGTGGTTCGCACGGGCGCCCCGCCTTCGCGGCGAGCGACAAGCGCCTTTGCAATCTGCACAGCAAACCGTTCTTCGCCATAGTCACGAATCACCTCTGCGATCTGCCGCTCTGGGGCATGGGCCAGGAAGTCGGCCGCGGTCTCGCCGCGGGTGGTGTCCATGCGCATGTCCAGCGGCGCGTCGAAGCGGAAGCTGAACCCGCGCACGGGGTTGTCGATCTGCGGGCTGCTGACGCCCAGGTCGAGCAGCACGCCGTCGACCCGGGCAATGCCCAGTGCCGCCAGTTCGGCGGCCATGTCGCCGAAACTGGCGTGGCACAGAGCCAGGCGCGGATCCTCAGCGGCCAGGGCTCGGGCTTCGGCGATGGCTTCGGGGTCCTTGTCGAAGGCCACCAGGCGGCCCTGCGGGGTCAGCGCAGCGAGGATGGCGCGGGCGTGTCCGCCGCGGCCGAAAGTGCCGTCGACATAGAGCCCCTCGGGATGCTGCACGAGCGCTTCCACGGCTTGCGCCAGCAGCACCGTGGTGTGCCCGAACGCGGGTCCCGGCCCTGTCATCTCACCACCAGGTTGCGAACGGGTTCCGGCCGGCCGGCGGCGATGGCTGCCACTTCGCGCGCGTCGTAGCGGGCGCTGTCCCACAATTCGAAGTTCGAGCCCACACCCATGAACTTCACGTCCTTTTCCAGGCAGGCCCACTGGCGCAGTTCCGGCGGGATGAGCACGCGCGAACCGCTGTCGATCTCGACGTCGGTGGCCGAGCCGATGTACAGCCGGCGCCAGGCGTCGTATTCCACCGACAGGTTCACCAGTTCGGCCTCGAAGGTCTCCCAGACCGGCAGCGGAAACAGCGACAGACAGCCGTCGGGGTTCTTCGCAATGATCATCTTCCCCTGGCAGATGGCCAGCAGCACGTCGCGATGGCGCGCCGGGACGACGATGCGCCCCTTCGTGTCCAACGTCAGTACCGGACCACCCCGGAAGACCAAATTACCCACTTTTCAGCTCGCCCGACCCATTTTTTCCCACCAACGGGACTGTACCCGGCCGGACAGGGGGGGTCAACGCGTGGGACTGGGTAAAACATCAGTCGAATCAACGACTTACGAGCCAGACTTGTGGCTGGCTCCAAGTCCAGAAAAGCCTTTCGAATGAACGACTTGGCGTTTGCATTGAAAGTGCTTTGTGACGCCGGTCGTCGTTCGTTCGACCACCCCTAGGCTCGAAAAAAGTTTCAGATCGAGACCATGCTGGACAACGACCCGCTGTGGAAACTGCGCCATGCCCTGGCCGGGCTCGCGCTGGCGCTGATCGCGTCGGTCCTGCTGGCCGCGATGCTGGGCGCCTTCGTGGGCGACCTGTTTGGCGACAGTTATCACCGCCGCGTGGCCATCTACGCCGGGCTGCTGGTGTACGTGTTGATTGGCGCCGGGGTGCTGTTCGTGAAGGTGGCGCAGCACGAGAAACGGCCGCTGACGCCTGGGCGAGTGCTTTTGTGGACAGCCAGCCTCTGGGCCTGGCCCCTGCTCTTGGCTGGGCGGCGCTGAAAGACCAGAGCGCAGATCAAACGGTCAGCGGGCGCTTACTGCGACTGGAGGATCCGCCTGCCTGCTGCGTTCTGCACCGGGCGCGCGTTCATCGGATAGAGCCGCGAGAAGATGTCGATCTGGTCTGGCGACGCCGTCACCGGCTCGCGCATCACCACCCACTGCACGCCTTCGGAACAGGGCGGCGTCGTCAGCGAACCCATGTAGGTGTAGTAGCGGCGGTCGGTGGGCAGCAGTTCGCTCGGGTCCAGCTGCACCCGGGCGCGCACGTCCTGGTGTTTTTCCAGCGGCAGGTTGTTCCACACGGTCTGCACCACCGGCTGCGCCGCACCCTTGCCCAGCAGCACGCCCACCACGGCCATGCGGCCTTCGGGGTCCTTGTGCACCAGGTGCACCGACATGTCGAACTGGCGCCCGTCGATGCGCTCTTCCGAGGGGCGGTGGAAATGGAACTGCTGCAGCTCGTAGCGGCGCCCGCCGATTTCCATGCTGTTGCCCGGGGCCATGTTCACCTGCACGGTGTGGCCGTTGTCGATGACGGAAAAGCCGCTGGGCTGGTAGCGGAACTGGATGGGTTCCAGGTCGACGGCGATGCCCTCGCGGATATCGATCGGGCTCTGGCGTTCGCCGCGGGCGCAGGCCGAGAACTCCGGACGAATGCCGCCCCAGGCCTGGGGACCCACTTCGCCGCTGTAGGACCAGTGCACGCTGCCCTTGCTGCTGCCATGGCTGCCGGTCTGGGATGCGTTGGCCGCCGGCGCTGCAGCGCGGGGCCGCGGCGCCGCCGGGCGCGGGCGCATCAGCACCTCGGGCGCCACCACGCTTTCGGCTGGAGGCACGTTGACGACCTGCAGATTGGCGCCACCGCCTGCACCACCGGCCACGGCCTTGCCAGCCGCCAGGCGGCCAGCCAGCCTGGCGCGCAGCTGTTCGACGGGATCGACGGCAGCTGCGGCCGAAGCCGGCAGCCGTTCCCTGGCGGCTGCTTCGGGCTTGGCGGCGCTGGCCCGCGCAGGCCGGGTGGTCGCGCCGTCGCCAGAAGCGGCGCCGGCCGCATGGCCAGCGCCAGCGGCCACCAGGGCCAGGCAGGCGAACAGGGCGGCAGTGGGTCGTGACAGGGGTGGCAGTTGGCTCATGGCAAGGCAGGCCCATCCAGGCGAATTGCCTTGCATATCGGCCAGACGCCACCTGCGCTTGAGCGCTCTTACCCCACTGACCCTGCGGACTCCACCTGCAGCTGCGGCTTCACCCACACCCAGGCAACGATGCCGATGCCCATCAAGCCCAGCGAAGCCCAGGCCAGGGCCAGGGCCGAATGCATCACCAGCGGCGCCAGTGCGCCCGCCACCATGGCATTGGCCAGGCTGCCGATGCAGGCCTGCACCGAAGAAGCCATGCCGCGACGCTCGGGCACCAGGTCCAGCACCATCAGGGTGACGACCGGCACCATCAGCGACCAGCCGAAGGCAAAGATCGCCACCGGCCACATCGACCACCACACGGCCGGCTCGAAGAAGAAGTTCAGCGCCACGTTCAGCACCGACACCAGCAGCATGATGACGAAGCCGTGGCGGATCTGGTGCCGCGGCTTGATGCGCCCGGCCAGCCGGCCCGACAGCCAGGCCCCGGCCATGATGCCGCCGATGGTCAGGCAGAAGAACCAGAAGAACTCGGTCGGACCCAGCCCGAGGTGCTCGCCCAGGAAGACGGGGGCCGAAAGCACGTACAGAAACATGCCGTTGAAAGGCACGCCGCTGGCCAGCACCAGGGCCATGAAGCGCGGGCTCCTGACCATCTGCCAGTAGCCGCGCATCAGGTGGCCGGCTTCGAAAGGCTGGCGGGCGGGCGCGTCCAGTGTCTCGGGCAACCAGCGCCAGTTCGCCAGGAACAACGCCAGGCCGATGGCAGCCAGGAACCAGAAGATCACGTGCCAGTCGGCATGCACGAACAGGAAGCCACCGACCATCGGCGCCACCGCCGGCGCGATGCCGAAATAGATGGTCACCTGCGACATCACGCGCTGGGCGTCGGCCGGCGGAAACATGTCGCGGATGATGGCGCGCGAAACCACCATGCCTGCCCCGGCGCTCATGCCCTGCACTGCGCGCCAGAACACCAGCTGGCCGATGGTGTCGGCCAGCGCACAGCCCACCGAAGCCGCGGTGAACGCCGCCATGCCGCCCAGCACGATGGGACGCCGACCCAGGCTGTCGGACAAGGCACCGTGGAAAAGGTTCATGAGCGCGAAGCCGAACAGGTAGCTCGACAGCGTCTGCTGCATCTGCACCGGCGTGGCGCCCACCGACTGGGCGATGCCGGAAAAGGCCGGCAAGTAGGTGTCGATGGAAAACGGCCCCAGCATGCCCAGGCAGGCCAGCAAAAAGGCCAGCGTCCAGCGGGGTCCGGGCCAGAGCGAGGCGGCGTTGGGGTTCATGAACAGGGGAAACCCTGAAGTCTAGGTGTGATGGCCTTGAGGTGCTTCAATACAAGGATGAAGACCTTCACTCCCCGCCGCCGCTTTCTGTGCACCACCCTGGCGGCTGGCACAGCCGCCGCACTGGCACTGCCGGCGCTGGCTTCATCGCGCCGCAGCATGCCGGCAATGACCGAGGGCCCCTTCTACCCGCCACGCGCCTGGCGTGAACGCTGGGACGACTGGGACGCCGACCTGAGCCGGGTGCAGCGCGGCGGGCAGGTGCTGACCGCGAGAGGCGAAGCCCTGGGCATCGAGGCCAGCGTGGCTGACACGAACGGTCGCATCATCGACAACGCCGAGGTCGAGATCTGGCAATGCGATGCGACAGCGACCTACCACCACCCCAACGTCAAGCAGACGCCTGGACAGTTCGACCCCGGCTTCCAGGGTTTCGGCGCGGCGCGAAGTGCTGCCGACGGCACGGTGCGCTTTCGCACCATCAAGCCGGTGCCCTACCCGGGCCGCACGCCCCACATCCATCTGCTGCTGCGGCATGCCAGCTTCGGCAAGCTGGTCACGCAGCTGTTCGTCGCCGGAGACCCCGGCAACGAGGGCGACTTCCTCTGGAGGCGGGTTCGCGACGACCTGCGCAGCACGCTGACCATGCAGCTGCAGGCGGCACCCGCCGACAGCGGCTTGCGCTGGCAGGCACGCCATACGCTCGTGGTACCGGCCTGAAGAAGCGGGGCCCAACGCTCATCGCATCCGCTGCCCCCGCTGGGCGCGCCCAGCGCCTTCGGGCAGCCGGCCGCATTCTGCAAAAAATGTGAAGCAGGCCGATAGGCCGGATTCTGTGCAACGCCCTGCCTTGCGGCAGTTCGCCGTGACCGCCATTCCTCTGGGCCGGTGATCGCTCGACCGGCTCGGTGCCACCTACCCGCCAGCTCCGCGGGCCGCATCAACGCTGGCCTACTTGGTGTTGCTGCACGTAGAGATTGCCCGTTTCACCCGCTGCGAGGCTTCGCCCCGCAGCGGGTGCTGCGAGGTTCGGGCTTGCGCCCGAGGATCCCTCGGCTTGCGCCTCGGTCTCCCAGCGGCTTGCGCCGCTGCCTCACAGACCACCCGTCACAGGAGCCCCCCCAACGACTCGTCTCTGTTGCTCTGATCCTCACCTTGCGGTGGGCAGCCGTTAGCTGCTACGCCGCCCTGTGCAGTCCGGACCTTCCTCCAGTGCCGTGTTTCCACGATCGCACCAGCGGCGGTCTGGCCTGCTTCACACCGCGCATTATCCCCGGCATGGCGCTTGCGTCTTTTGGCGAGTAGCCAGCGCCGCACCGCCGGGTTAAAACCTGGCACTGGCAAAGGGGCGCGAAGCGCATGGACCTGACTCCTCGTGTTCGGCCGGCCTTTGCGGCCGCACGATCTGACTATTGAAGGGGCGCGAAGCGCATGGACCTGACTCCTCGTGAAAAAGACAAGCTCCTCATCTTCACAGCCGCGCTGCTGGCCGAACGCCGCAAGGCGCGCGGGCTGAAGCTGAACGTGCCGGAATCGATCGCGATGATCAGCGCCGCCATCATGGAAGGCGCCCGCGACGGCAAGACCGTGGCGCAGCTGATGGGCGAAGGCAAGACCGTGCTGAGCCGCGCCGATGTGATGGACGGCGTTCCGGAAATCGTCAGCGAGATCCAGATCGAAGCCACCTTCCCCGACGGCACCAAGCTCGTCACCGTACACCAACCGATTGCCTGAGGCCCCAACCCCATGACACGCACCCTGCTTGCCGGCCTGCCCCTGCTGGCCGCCACGCTGGCCCAGGCCCACCCCGGCCATGGCCTGCCCGGCCCTTCGCACTGGCACGCCACCGACGTGCTGGGCTACGTGATCTTGGCCGCGGCAGCCGGTGCCGTGGCCTGGTGGCTTCGCCGCAAGTAAGGAACTGCCTGATGATCCCCGGCGAACTGCTCATCGACGACGGCGAACACGAACTCAACCTCGGCCGGCCCACGCTGACCCTGCTGGTGGCCAACACCGGCGACCGGCCGATCCAGGTCGGTTCGCACTACCACTTCGCGGAAACCAATGCCGCGCTGCACTTCGACCGCCAGGCCGCCCGCGGCATGCGGCTGAACATCGCCAGCGGCACGGCCGTGCGCTTCGAACCCGGCCAGGAACGCACGGTCACGCTCGTGGCCTACGGCGGGCTGCGCCAGGTCTGGGGCTTCCGCGGCCTGACGAACGGGAAGGTATGACATGAGCCGAACCATTGGCAGGCGCGCCTATGCCGAGATGTACGGCCCCACCGTCGGCGACCGCCTGCGGCTGGCCGACACCGGCCTCGTCATCGAAGTCGAGAGAGACTTCACCCTGAATGCCGGAAGCTACGGCGAAGAAGTGAAGTTCGGCGGTGGCAAGACCATCCGTGACGGCATGGGCCAGAGCCAGATCGTCAATGGCCCGGGCCACGGTGAAGCCGCCGACTGCGTCATCACGAACGCGTTGATCGTCGACCACTGGGGCTCGGCATCAAGGGTTGCCGCATCGCCGCCATCGGCAAGGCCGGCAACCCCGACGTGCAGCCGGGCGTGGACATCGTCATCGGCCCGGGCACCGAAATCATCGCCGGCGAAGGCATGGTGGTCACCGCGGGCGGCATCGACAGCCACATCCATTTCATCTGCCCGCAGCAGATCGAGGAAGCCCTGGCCAGCGGCATCACCACCATGCTGGGCGGCGGCACCGGCCCGGCCACCGGCACCTACGCCACCACCTGCACGCCCGGGCCCGAGAACATGCACCGCATGCTGATGGCGGCCGAGGCCTTCCCGATGAACCTGGGCTTCCTGGGCAAGGGCAACGCCACCCAGCCCGAGGCACTGAGCCAGCAGATCGCCGCCGGCGCCATCGGCCTGAAACTGCATGAAGACTGGGGCAGCACGCCGGCGGCCATCGACAACTGCCTGACGATGGCCGACGTGACCGACACCCAGGTCAGCCTGCACAGCGACACGCTGAACGAAAGCGGCTTCGTCGAAGACACCATCGGCGCCACCAAGGGCCGCACGCTCTGCGCCTTCCACACCGAAGGCGCTGGCGGCGGGCATGCGCCCGACATCATGCGCGTGGTGGGCGAAGCCAACTTCCTGCCCAGCAGCACCAACCCCACGATGCCCTACACCGTGAACACGGTGGACGAGCACCTGGACATGCTGATGGTCTGCCACCACCTGGACGCTGGCATCGCCGAAGACCTGGCCTTCGCCGAAAGCCGCATCCGGCGCGAGACGATTGCCGCCGAAGACGTGCTGCACGACCTGGGCGCCATCAGCATGATGAGCAGCGACAGCCAGGCCATGGGCCGGGTGGGCGAGGTCATCATCCGCACCTGGCAGACGGCGCACAAGATGAAGGGCCAGCGCGGGGCCCTGGAAGGTGACGGCGCACGCAACGACAACACGCGCGTGAAGCGCTATATCGCCAAGTACACGGTGAACCCGGCCATTGCCAACGGCATCAGCCACGAAGTGGGCAGCCTGGAGGTGGGCAAGTGGGCCGACATCGTGCTGTGGCGCCCGGCCTTCTTCGGCGTGAAGCCCAGCCTGGTCCTGAAAGGCGGCTTCATCGCACTGGCGGCCATGGGCGACCCGAATGCCAGCATTCCCACGCCGCAGCCGGTGCACTACCGGCCGATGTTCGGCAGCTTCGGCGGCGCGCTGTCGGCCACGTCGCTCACCTTCGTCAGCCACAGCGCGCTGGACGGCGACATCGGCGGCGAACTGGGGCTGAAGAAGCGGCTGTCGGCCGTGCGCGGCTGCAGGACGGTGAAAAAGCAGCACATGGTGCACAACAGCTATCTGCCGGTGATGGAGATCGACGCCCAGACCTACCGCGTGCGCGCCGACGGGCAATTGCTCACTTGCGAGCCGGCTACGGTGCTGCCGTTGGCGCAGAAGTACTTCCTTTTCTAGCCGGCTCGCCCCCGCGAAACCGGCGCTCGTCTCACGCCGGTTCCTCAGCCCGCCAGCGTCAGCTGTCGACGTGCCGGCAGCAACACCTGCTGCCGCCAGGCGCGCAGAGACTGCCGCTCGGCCTGGGCCGCCAGCGGCCCGCGCAAGCGGCGGGCCAGCAGCAGCAGGCAGGTGCGCGCCTCGGCTTCGGGCAAGCCGTGCCGGGCGCGCGGCAACAGGTCCTTCAACGCCTGGGCGGCGGCCTGCGCGGCCGACAGGTCGCCCTGGCGCCAGGCCGTGCTGGCCTGCACCCAGCAGGCCAGCGCCCGATAGGCCACCGGGGCGGCTTCTGCGGCCGCCACCAGAGCGGGCAGCCGCGGCGCAACCGGCAAGCCCAGGGCCTGCACCGCCATCAGCTGCGCACGCAGCACCAGCAAGGCCCCCGCCGGCGCCTGCAGCACCTGATGCCACAAGGCCTGCGCCTCATGGCCGCGACCCAGCGCCTGCAGCACGCGCGCTTGCTGCGCCATGCGGCCCACCTGGCGCGGCACCGAGACCTCGCCTGGCAACGGAGAGCCCAGGGCCGCTGCCGCGCGCTGCGGATGGCCGGCGCACAGCCAGACCTCGGCCTCGGTCACCTGGACGATGCTGATCAGCTCTGCGCCCGCACCCGGCAGGCTGGTGCAGGCCTCGTGGGCCTGGCGCACGGTCTGCAGCGCATCGTGCAGGGCGTAAAGGCTCAGTTGCACGGTGGCCAGGTTCAGCAGCGCGCCGGCCCGTGCCAGCCCGGCGCCCAGGCGGGTCTGCAGCAGCACCGCCTGCCGACCCTCGGCGGCGGCCAGTTCGAGGTCGCCACGCTGTGCGTACTGGCCGACCAGGCTGGACAAGGCGGTGGCCTCGTCGTCGGCCTGCCCCGTGGCCTGGGCCAGCCGGCGCTGCGTCTGCAGGGCGTCGATGCCTTCGTCGGGCCGGCCAGCCAGCGCGTACACCACGGCCAGGTAGCCCCAGAGGTTGACGGCCAGCAGCAGGTCGTCCAGCGCCCGCAGCCGCGCGTGCAGCGGGGCCACCCGGTCGGCGGCGGCGCGCGCGTCGCCGGCCAGGGCCTGTGACGCCGCATCCAGGAGCCGGGCCGACAGTTCGTCGTCGCTGCCGGACTCGGCCAGGGTCAGCGCGGCCTGTGCAGCCCCGCGGCAGGCCTGGGCGTCGTATTGCGCCAGCAGCAGGCCGGCGCGTTCCAGGTGCAGCCGCACCTGGGCCGGCCGGTCGGGGGCCTGGGGCAGCAGCTCGTCCAGCAGGGCCAGTGCCGGCACCGCGCCCTGCAGCGCGTAGCGGGCGCTGACCTCCTGGGCGCGCGCATCGAACAGCGCGCGCGGCTGGCCCGCCTGCGCGAAACCCGCGGCAGCCTCGCACAGGCGGTCCAGGCGTTCCTGCAGCCGGCCCAGGCTGCGCGCCCGGGCCGCCGCCGCCAGGGCCATTTCGGCGGCTTCGGCCCAGAGCCCGGCCGCACGGAAGTGCAGGGCCACGCGCTGCGGCTCGGCCTGGCGGCGGCGCAGCCCCTGTGCAATGCGGGCATGCAGCGGACGCAGCAGGGCATCGGGCAGGCCGCCGCGGGCGGCCTCCAGCAGCATATCGTGCAGGAAGCCGTCGCGGCGAAGCACCTGGGCCGCTTCCAGTTCCTGCCAGGGTTCGGCCAGGTCCAGCAGCGCCAGGCCCAGCACGTCGGCCGCCAACTCGGCTTCGAAGTCGGCGCCGGCCGCCGCGGCCACGCGCGCCAGGTCCTGCGCTGCGCCAGACAGGTTGGCCAACCGCTGCGCCAGCAGCGCAGCCACGCTGGGCGGAAAGGGCAGGACCGGTGCAGGCCCACCCGCCGACGCCGCCCCCGGCGCCGCGTAACCGCCCTGCAGCACCAGGTGGCGCAGCGTCTCCAGCACGAACAGCGGGTTGCCGGCGCAGTGGCGGTGCAGGTCGCCCGCCAGGCCCGGGCTGTCCAGGCCCCGCAGCCGGCAGGTCGCCAGCAGGTCCTGCGTGGCCTCGGCCGACAAGCCCGCCAGCCGCACCGCCCGCAGCCGCGACGAGGCCGCGAGCCAGCGCTTCAGGTCGACACGCGACTCGGGCCGGCTGGCGAAGCCCCAGTGCAGGCCGGGGATGGCACTGGCCCGCTGCAGCACGGCCAGGCTGGCGGCATCGGCATGCTGCAGGTCGTCGACGAGCACGGCCTGCACGCCGGCTGCGGGCGCGCGCCGGAAAACTTCGTCCAGCGCTTCCATCAGCAGGGCCTGCAAGCCGGGGGCGGGCGGGGCCGCGCCCAGCTCGGGCAGAAGGCGCGCCAGTTCGCGGCGTTGCTGCGGGGCGCCCGCGGCGTCGGGCCAGAGCAGTTCGGGCCGCAGGGCCTGGCGTTCCAGTCGCCGCAACAGGCGCACCAGGGCGCCGTAGGGCACGGACTCGTCGCCGGGCCGGGCGGCCTCGATCACGCGGCCCGGCCCGGCGGCCGCCCAGTCCAGCAGCAGGCGCGACTTGCCCAGGCCGGCGTCACCGATGAGCACGAAGGCCGAACCCGCCTGCCATGCCGCAGCCATTTCCGCGCGTTCTGCGTCGCGGCCCACCTGGAGAGGCGGGCGCACCAGGCTGGCCGGCAGGGCGCTGGCCTGGGCGAGTTCGGGGCCTGGGCCGGTCTCCACGTCGTGCAGGCAGGCCAGCGTTTCGGGGTCGGGGCGCACGCCCAGTTCGTGGCGTAGCACCTGTTCGCAGCGTTCGAAGGCGGCCAGGGCGGCGGCGCGGTCGCCGCGCCGGCTGTGCAGGCGCATCAGCCGGCGCCACGCATGTTCCAGCAGGGGTTCCAGGGTCAGCAGGCGCTCGGTCAGGGCCATCGCCGCGGCCAGCTCGCCACGGCTTTCATGGGCGCTGGCCAGGCCCAGCATCAGGTCGGCGCGGCGCGCCTGGACCTGGCGCCGGGCTTCGTCCAGCCAGGCCTGCACGCCGTCGTCGGCGCCGTCCAGACCGGCCAGCAGGGGGGCCTCGAGCAGGGCCGTGGCGCTGCAGCCGTCGGGCCGCAGGTCGCAATCCACGGCGGGATGGAGCTGCAGCAGCCCTTCGCCTTCGGCCACCAGTTCACCGGCCTGGCGGCGCAAGGTCAGCAGCCGCTGGCGCAGGTTGCCGTGAGCACGCGAAGGCGCCACGTCGGGCCACAACCAGCCGGCCAACCCGGTGCGGGCCTGCGGGCCTTCCAGCGCCAGCCGGGCCAGCAGGGCAGCGTCCTTGCGCGGCAGCTGTTGCCAGTCGACGCCCGGCCGGCACCACGCGGCAGGGCCGAGCAGGCGCAGTTGCAGGGCACCGGTTGCGGGCGCGGCGGGGGCGGTCTCGGTGTTCAAGCGGGGCGGCGTTCGGGCGAATGACGGCCGGGTGACGGGCCGCCCGCAGAGTGTCACCCAAGGGATCGCCCCCCGGCCGTGGATGGACGGCCACCAGAACCGACAGAGCCCGGCAGACCGTGCGCGCCATCACACGCCATCCCGCTTTCAACCCAGAAAAGGAGTCACCATGCACAGCCACCCCACCCTTTCGGCGCCCGCCCGCAGGCTGATCGCCGCCAGCATCGCGCTGGGCTTCATGAGCCTGGCGCCCGCGGCCCAGGCCGCCCTGACCCTCGTCGACGACGCCGTGTTCGGCCCCCAGGCCGTGGTCCACGACACAGTCACCGGTCTGGACTGGCTGAGGCTGGACTTCAGTTACGGCAAGACCTTCAGCCACGTGGCCGGCCAGCTGGGCGAGGGCGGCGAGTTCGAGGGCTGGTCGAATCCCACCACCGACTTCCTGCTGACCTGGCTGGGTGCGCCCAACGGCCTGGTCCAGGGTGACACCGACGCCGCCGCCGTTGCCGCGGCCGAGGCGCTGCGCGACCAGATCTGCTTCAGCGCCAACCTGTGCAAGCAGATCTCCGCCACGCACAGTGTGGCCCGGGGCCTGGTGGCCGACCCGAGCATCGGCGTGGCCTTCGTCGCGCAGGACGCCTTCAGCGTCGGCAGGAGGCTGCCCAACCCGGCCAACGGCACGCCGACCAGCGTGGACTTCCGCTACAGCGGGTTTGCGTCCGTCGACGCCACGAACGAGGCCGTCTGGCTCTGGCGTGGGGTGACGCCGGCCGTGCCGGAGCCGGGCAGCCTGGCGCTGCTGCTGGCCGGTGGCCTGGCGGTGGGTGCCGTCGTGCGCCGCCGTCGACACGCGCCGGCCTGAAGCCGCCCTCACCCGGCAGAGCACACGCGCATCCACAGCCCCCAACCCCCTACAGGAAGCCCGAACACCATGAAGTCATTCCCCCACTCCCACCGCCCGGCGCTGGCGCACCTGGCCACCGCCATCACCCTGTGCAGCCTTCTGGCCGCTGCACCCGCCTGGGCTGGCAACGTCCTCGCTCGGGCCGGGCAGAACCCCGACAGCACGCAGGACGTCAACAATGGCGCCCTGGCCAGCGCCAGCTGGGGCCCGATCGCGGGCGGCGGCTTTGCCCAGGCCACCGCCGTGCGCACCGAGGTGAGCTTCGCGATACTGGGCCATGGCGCTTCGGCCAGCCTGCACCTGAACAGCGGCGCCAGCCACCGCACCGACTACAGGCTGTGGGACATCGACGGCAATCAGCCCCTGCCCGCGGCCCTGGCCAGCAGCCTGAACATCGACTTCAACTTCCGCCTGCAGGGTCAGCTGGCCGTGGAGCCGATTTCACTGTCCAACGGCAACGTGCAGTGGTCTGCGGCGGTGTTTTCCGGTGGCCCGGTCAGCCAGGCCAGCGGCAACGCCGCCATCGTCTTCGGGCCGGTGCCCGGCAACATCGCCGGCGAATATGCCTTCTCCGGCGATTCCAGCCTGTGGGGCAACTTCGACCAGAGTTTCAGCCTGCTTCACGACGGGGCCAGCAGCGGTGTGCTGACGATGGGGGCCAGCGGCCTTTCGGCCAACCGCGCCCTGTCGAACGCCCAGCTCAGCCTGGTGAGCCTGAGCTACACGCCCAGCACCGCCTTCGCCGCCAATGGGGGCAGCCTCACGGGCATCGGCAACATCGGCATCCGCTTCGCGGAGACCGGCCAGATCCTGGCCATCAGCCCGGTGCCCGAGCCGCAGAGCTGGGCGCTGGGCCTGGCCGGGCTGACGATGATGCTGTGGCTGCGCCGGCGCCAGCAGGCCCTGGGCTGAGGCACGGCCGCAGGCCCTCCTGGGTTCGGCCGCAGTGGCCGCAGCGACCGGGGGGCCACCACGCCTGCGCCACCTTCAGCGCGGGACGGCGTGCTGGCGCAGCCAGGCAGCGAAAGCGGGTTCGTCGATCACCCCGGCCGCGACATTCAGCATCGTCAGCACGCAGGCGCTGTCGTCTGCCTGGAGTTCGTGGCCATTGAGAACCAGGAAGAGCTCTACCGCGACGAAGGCGGTGCGCTTGTTGCCGTCGATGAAGGGGAGGTTGCGCGCGATGCCGCAACCGTAGGCTGCCGCGAGGTCGGCCACATCGGGCGTCCCGTAGTGGGCGCTCGGCTGAGGACGCGCCAGTGCAGACTCGAACAAGCCCAGGTCGCGAATGCCTGGCGCGCCGCCATGCTCGGCCAGTTGCTCCTCGTGCACCGCCAGCAAGACCTGCGGGTCCACCCAGACCCAGCTGTCGTTCATTTCGCCAGCTCGCGCAGCACGTGGCGACGCCGTTTCATCACGTCGCGCGCCGCCGTCATCTGGGCTTCGAACTCGGCGTTGTACGGGCTGAGCTTGATGCCGTCGGCAGCGTCCGTCACGAAAACCGTGTCGCCCTTCTCCAGCTTCAGCCGAGCCAGAATCTCCTTCGGCAGGATCACGCCGACGGAGTTGCCGATCTGGGTGAGCTTCAGTGCGGTCATGACGAGCTTTCAGATGTTATTACGAACGTTATACTAACGACCTCTTGCAAACTGCGCCAGCCCTGGACGCCAAGCGCCTGCGCGCCGCCAGATGCCACGACCACCCCGGTGCCCCAACATGCTGACTGTCAACAAAATCATCCCAGGCGCACGCGGCCTGGCCAGCGTGCTGCTCAAGCGCGCCGCGCAGGTCGAACTCGACTGGGACGTGCGCTGCAAGAGCCGCTTCGACGCCACCGACAGCCAGGGCCGCCTGCTCGGCGTGTTCCTGCCGCGCGGCACGGTGGTGCGTGGCGGCGACTGCCTGGTGGCCGAAGACGGCACGCTGGTGCGGGTGCTGGCTGCGCCGCAGCCGGTGCTGGTGGTGCGCCATTGCACCGAACACGGCACGGCTTTCGACCTGACACGTGCGGCCTACCACCTGGGCAACCGACATGTCGCGCTGGACCTGCGCCCGGACCGCCTGCAGCTCGAACCCGACCACGTGCTGGCCGAGATGCTGCGCGGCATGCACTTGATCGTCACCGAAGAACAGCAGCCCTTCGAGCCGGAGGCGGGCGCCTATGCCGTGGGCGGGCATGGGCACGGGCATGGCCACGGCCAGGAAGCCGAGCCGGGTTCTGCGCAGGGGCACGCGCACGACCACACGCACGCCCATGCACACGAAGCCGGCAACCCGGCTTCCGCCCCACGGGCCATTGCCATCCCGGTACGCGCCGCACCGGCGCCCCATGTGCATGGCCCGGGCTGCGGTCACGACCACGACCATGACCACGGCCATTCCCACTGAAGGCGTCACCCCCGCGGCCACGCTGCTGCGGCTGATATGGCTGGCCTCGCCGGCCCTGCCGGTGGGCGGATTCAGCTATTCCGAGGGGCTGGAGAGTGCCGTCGAGACGGGTCGCGTCGGCAACGAAAACAGCGCCGCGGCCTGGCTCGTCCAGCAGCTGGAGCTGACGCTGGCGCGCAGCGACCTGCCGGTGCTGGCCCGGGCCCACGCGGCCTGGGCCAGCGACGACATCCAGGCCGCCACGGGCCTGAACGACTGGGTCCGAAACACGCGCGAAAGCAGCGAACTGCGGGCCCAGACCGAGCAGATGGGTCGTTCGCTGCTGGACTGGCTGCGCAACGGCGAGCAGGCCACCGACCCACGCCTGGCCAGGCTGGCCGCCTTCAGCCCCGCCCCGACCTGGCCGCTGGCCTTCGCGCTGGCCGGCACCCTGGCCGGCGCCGGCGCCCGCGACACCCTGCTGGCCTTTGGCTTCGGCTGGTGCGAGAACATGGTGCAGGCAGCGATGAAGGCGGTGCCCTTGGGCCAGGCGGCCGCTCAACGTGTGCTGGCGCAGCTGGCGGCGGCGCTGCCCGCCGCCGTCGATCACGCGCTGGCCGTGCCGGATGACGACCGGCAGGCTTTCGCGCCGATGCTCGCGATCCTGAGCGCACAGCACGAAGTCCAGTATTCGCGCCTGTTCAGGTCCTGAACGCACTGTTCCCCGCCAGCGTGGGCGGACAAGGAATGTTTCGAGCACGGTTCGTGCATCATCTTCGGCATGAACACCCCACTGCACGCGATACCCGGCCGCACGAAGAAACTTCCTCCCTTGCGCGTGGGCGTGGGCGGGCCTGTCGGCTCGGGCAAGACGACCCTGGTCGAAATGCTCTGCAAGACCATGCGCGACCGCTGGGACCTGGTGGTCGTCACCAACGACATCTACACCAAGGAAGACCAGCGCCTGCTCACCGTGGCCGGCGCCCTGGCACCCGAACGCATCGTCGGCGTGGAAACCGGGGGCTGCCCGCACACGGCCATCCGCGAAGACGCGTCGATCAACCTCGAAGCGGTGGACCGCATGCTCGAGAAGTTCCCCGACGCCGACATCGTCTTCATCGAAAGCGGTGGCGACAACCTGGCCGCCACCTTCAGCCCCGAACTGAGCGACCTGACGATCTACGTCATCGACGTCGCTGCCGGCGAGAAGATCCCGCGCAAGGGCGGCCCCGGCATCACCAAGAGCGACCTCTTCGTCATCAACAAGACCGACCTGGCGCCTTACGTGGGCGCCAGCCTGGAAGTGATGGAAGCCGACACCCGCCGCATGCGCCCGGCCTGGCAGGGTGCACGGCCCTATGTGATGACGAACCTTCGCACACACGCCGGCTTGGCCGAGGTGGTGGGCTTCATCGAGCGCCGCGGCCTCCTGGTCGGCTGAGCCCGGGCCAGCAAGGGCCGGGCCACCGCGGTTCGCCCACCCCCCGACCCCGGGCCCGGCCACGGGATGGGCCGCAGCCCTTCGGCAGGGCATAAAGTCTGCTGTTTGCAACCCTGAAGAGGTAAGGACCATGGGACTGATGTCATTCATGAAGGAAGCCGGCGAGAAGCTGTTCGGCACGGGTGAGGCCAAGGCCGCCACCGCCGCCGTGGCCGCCGCGCCCACCCCCGAGAACGTCGCTGCGCTGAGCAAGGCCGCAGGCGACGCCATCGCCAGCTACATCGACACCCAAGGCCTCAAGGTGGGCGGGCTGGACGTGGGTTTCGACGCACCGACGGCCACCGTCACCGTCGCCGGCACGGTCGACGACCAGGCGACCAAGGAAAAAGTGCTGCTGTGCTGCGGCAACGTGGCGGGCGTGGCCAAGGTCAACGACATGCTGGTCGTCTCGACGCCGGCGCCCGAGGCGCAGTACCACACCGTGGTCAGCGGCGACAACCTCTCGAAGATCGCCAAGGCCTTCTACGGCGACGCCAACAAGTACCCGGCGATCTTCGAAGCCAACAAGCCGATGCTCAAGCATCCGGACAAGATCTACCCGGGGCAACTGCTGCGCATCCCGCCGCTCTGAGCAGAGCGCGACCGCCCCGGGTACACGCACCCGGCGGCGGCTAAAGTGGCGGCGTGAGCAAACTCTACTTCCGCTACGCCGCGATGAATGCCGGCAAGTCGACGGCCCTGCTGCAGGCGGCCCACAACTACGAAGAGCGCGGCATGCGCGTGCGGCTGTTCACGGCCGCGCACGACGACCGCACCGGCACCGGCCTGGTCGGCTCACGGCTGGGCCTGCAGCGGCCGGTCGAGACCTTCGGCCCGGCCACGTTGTTCGACGCCAATCTGCTGGAGGGCGCAACGCCGCTGGCCTGCGTGCTGATCGACGAGGCGCAGTTCCTGCAACCCGAGCAGGTTCGCCAGCTGCATCGGCTGGCCCACAGCCATCGCCTGCCCATCATCTGCTACGGCCTGCGCAGCGACTTCCGGGGTGAGGCCTTTCCAGGCGCTGCCGCGCTGCTGACCCTGGCCGACGGTCTTGAGGAGATGAAGACCATCTGCGCCTGCGCGCGCAAGGCCTCGATGAACCTGCGCATCGACGCGCAGGGCCGGCGCGTGAAGGAAGGCGAACAGGTCGTGATCGGCGGCAACGAGCGCTATCGCGCGGTCTGCCCCAGCTGCTTCTACAGCGACGACGACGATGCCGTGCGGGCGCCCGGCCTGTTCGGCTGAGCGCCAGGACCTTCAGGCCCGCCGCGTGGCCAGCCAGATGCTGGGCAGGATCAGCGCGGCACCCACCGCGTGGTACCAGCCCGGCACCTCGCCCAACACCCACCAGGCGCCCAGGGCGCCGTACACGGGCGCCAGGTACAGCATCAAGGCCGTGCGCGCGGTGCCCAGTTCCCGCTGCAGGTAGGCGTGGGCGACATAGCTCAGCGCCCCGGGCAGCAATGCGGCCACGGCCATCAGGCCCAGCGCGTGCAGGCCCAGGGGCAGCGGCGGCTGCGTCATCGCCTCCAGCACCGTGAAGGGCAGCAGCACCAGCAGTCCGCCAGCGGCGATGGCGGCCAGCCGCGCCGCCGGGTTCAGCGCCGTGGGCCAGCGCCGCAGCAGCACCGAATAGGCCGTCCAGGACACCGCCGCGGCGACGATCCAGCCGTCGCCCGGGGTGAAACGCACCGCCAGCAGGTTGCCGATGTCGCCACGCGCGATGACGAACAGCACGCCGGCCAGGGCCGTCACGACCGCCAGGCGCTGCGCCAGCGGCATGCGTTCATGCAAGAGCTTGACGCCAGCCACGGCTATTGCCACGGGGGTGGCGGCGTAGATGAGTGCAATGTTGGCCGCGCTCGTGGTGTGCGCACCCTGATACACCCAGGCCCCGCAGACCCACATGCCCAATGCGCCCAGCACCAGCAGCTGGCCCGATTCAGCCCGCACCGCTGCACGCTGCCGCCACAGCGTCAGGCCGACAAAAGGCAGCATCAGCCCCAGGGCCAGCATCCAGCGGCCCAAGGCCAGCGCGTGGGGGTGGACCTGGTCCACGGCCAGGCGTGCGATCAGGTAGTTCGACGCCCAGAAGGCCGGCACCACCCACAACAACACCATCGCCCAGCGTGCGCTGCGCGGGTGCGCCAGGACCGGCGTCACCTCAGCCGCGCCGTGCCATCGCTTCGCCCATGCGGATGGGCGCACCCGGCGCCCAGGCCGGGTTCCACTGCAAGGGCCCGGGCGGGAACAGCATCACGACCGTGCTGCCCAGAAGGAAGCGGCCCATCTCGGCGCCGGCGGGCAGATGGATGTCGCGGTCGCCGTAGGCCCAGTCGCGCACCGTTCCCGGCCGCGGCGGGTTCACCAGGCCATGCCAGACGGTGGCCATGCTGCCGACGATGGTGGCGCCCACCAACACGTTGACCCAGGGGCCATGTTCACCGTCGAAGACGCAGACCACGCGCTCGTTGCGGGCGAACAGCCCCGGCACGCCGCGCGCCGTGGTCGGGTTCACCGAAAACAGTTCGCCCGGCACGTGAATCATGCGCAACAGACGCCCGGCGCAGGGCATGTGGATGCGGTGGTAGTCCTTCGGGCTGAGATAGAGCGTGGCGAAATGGCCGCCCTGGAAGTGCGCTGCCAGCGCGGTGTCACCCCCGAGCAGGGCGGTGGCGCTGTACTCGTGGCCCTTGGCCTGGAAGATGCGCCCGTCGTGCACCGCACCGAACTGGCTGATGGCACCGTCCACCGGGCACAGCAGGCCGCCAGGGCCGACCTCGGCCAATGGTCGTGCACCGGGCTTCAGCGCGCGGGTGAAGAAGTCGTTGAAGCTGGCATAGGCGGCGGGGTCGGGGTTGGCGGCCTCGGCCATGTCGACGCCGTAGCGCTTGACGAACCATCGCACCAGTGCCGTGGTCAGGCCGCCGCCGCGGGCGCCGGCCACGCGCCCGGCAAACTGGGTCAGGGCCTGCTTGGGCAGCAGATACTGGGGCAGCACCGCACGGCGGGCTGCCGGGTCGACATCGGTCATTTCAGGGGGGGGGTGTTCAGCGCACCGGTGACATCGCGCGCAGCGCCTGCACGGCGCCTGCGCCGATGCTGGCGCCGAAGCGCTTGGCCAGGCGTTCGGCCACGTTGTCGCGCGGCGTGTAGTCGATGATCTCTTCGGCCTTCACCACCTCGCGGGCGACGAAGTCCAGGCTGCCCAGCTTGTCGGCCAGGCCCAGCTTGACGGCCTCCTCGCCGTTCCAGAACAGCCCGCTGAAGGTTTCGGGGCTTTCCTTCAGGCGGTCGCCCCGGCCGGCGCGCACGGTGGCGATGAACTGCTGGTGGATCTGGTCGAGCATGGCCTGCGCGAAGGCAACCTGCTGGGGGTCCTGCGGCGTGAACGGGTCGAGCATGCCCTTGTTGCCCCCGGCGGTGAGCAGCCGGCGTTCGACCCCCATCTTGTCCATCAGGCCGGTGAAGCCGAAACCGTCCATGAGCACGCCGATGCTGCCCACGATGCTGGCCTTGTCGACATAGATCTCGTCGGCGGCTACGGCGATGTAGTACGCCCCCGAGGCACAGATTTCCTCGACGACGGCGTAGACCTTCTTGTTGTGCAGGGCCTTCAGCCGCTGGATCTCGTCGTTGACGATGCCGCTCTGGACCGGGCTGCCGCCACCGGAGTTGATGCGCAGCACCACGGCCAGCGCGCCCGGGTCCTCGAAGGCGCTGCGCAAGGCGCCGACCAGCAGTTCGGCGCTGGCCTCGGTGTCGGTGGAGATTTCGCCGCGCACTTCCACCAGGGCGGTATGCGGCGTGCTGACCGCAGCGGGCGAAACGCGGCCCGCCATCAGCCCCCAGACGATGGCCAGCACCAAGCCCAGCCAGGCCAGGCGAAAGAAGAGCCGCCAGCGTCGATCGGTGCGTTGCTGGCGCAGCATTTCCATGGCGACGCGTTCGAGCGCACTTTCAAGTGCCGGGGCCGCCAGCGCCGGCATGGCGGCGGTGGCGGCAGGCGTGGGTGCCGGCCTGGGGGTGGCACCAGGCTCGGGCGGAAAGTCCATCGGCTGCGTGGGCGGGTTGTCGGTAGGGGGATTCATGGCGTGCGGCTCGTGTGGACTTCAAACAGACGGGGCTGGCGGTGCGGGCCGGATGTCGCGGGAAGGATACCAATGCACCACCCCGCCCTGTTCGCGCACGGCCACTGCCTTCAGCCGGCCGCGACCGCAGGGCCCGCCGACGCAGCGGCCGTCGGCCGGATCGTAGGTAGCGCCATGGATGCTGCAGATGATGAAGCGCTTGTCGCTGTCGAAGAACTGGCCGGGCTGCCAGTCCATTTCCACCGGCACATGCAGGCAGCGGTTCATGTAGGCCCGCAGCACGCCGTCGAAGCGCACCACGAAGGCACGCGCCGGTCGGCCGAACTCCAGCACGTCCCAGCCATGTGCCAAGCCGCCGTCTTCGAGCGCACTGCTGGCGCACAGCGCCACCGGCTGGCCTTCGGCATCGGCTTCGGCTTCGGCTTCAGCCATGGGCCAGCAGCCAGTCGTGCAGTTCGCGCGTGCTGTGGGCCACGAAACGCGGTGCGTGGATCGCAAAGGCCTCGGGTTCATGGGCGCCGTAACTGACGCCAACGCTGGCCACACCGGCGTTCGCCGCCAGCAGCAGGTCGTGGGTGGTGTCACCGATCATCAGCGTGCGCTCAGGTGGCACGCTCAGCTCGGCCATCAGTTCGTGCAGCATCAGCGGATGCGGCTTGCTCGCGGTCTCGTCGGCAGTGCGGGTGGCGTCGAACAGGCCGTGCAGCTGGGAATGCGCCAGCGCGTGGTCCAGGCCGCGCCGGTTCTTGCCGGTGGCCACGGCCAGCAGATGGTTGCGGCCCTTCAGGGCCTGCAGCATCGGCAGGGTACCGTCGAACAGCACCAGCGCGTCCTGGCTGGCGAGATAGTGGTGGCGATAGCGCAGGCCCAGTTCGGGGTAGCGCTCGGCCGGCAGGCCCGGGGCCACGTGCTGCAGCGCGTCCTGCAGGCCCAGGCCGATGACGTAGGCCGCGTCGGCCTGGCTGGGCACGGGTGCGCCGATATCGCGGCAGGCAGCCTGGATGCACTGGACGATGAGGCCGGTGCTGTCGGACAGGGTGCCGTCCCAGTCGAAGGCGATCAGGTCGAAGCTTCTCTTGCGCGTCATAGCTGTCTCAGGAGTGTCTGGCATTCGGTCGGCAGGGGTGCGGCCAGGGTGATGCGTTCGCCGCTGGCGGGGTGGTCGAAGGCCAGTTCACGTGCGTGCAGGAACATGCGGCCGAAGCGCTGTTCCTTTGCGAAGGCCTTGTTGCGGGCGAAGTCGCCGTATTTCGGGTCGCCGACGATCGGGTGACCCGCATGCGCCAGGTGCACGCGGATCTGGTGCGTGCGGCCGGTCTTGATGCTCACGTCGAGCAGGGTGCAGGGGCCCGCGGCCTGCTGCGCCTTGATCAGCGTGATCGAACGCCGGCCGTCTTCGTGCGTGGCCGGCACGACGTTCACATGGCGTTCGCCGGCGGCGTCCAGGGTCTTGTGCAGGGCCTGGTCGATCACCTTCAGGTTCTTCGGCCAGGCGCCGAACACCAGCGCGGCGTAGGTCTTGCCGGTGTCGCGGGCGCGGAACTGGTCCTGCAGCGCCACCAGCGCGCTGCGTTTCTTGGCCAGCAGCAGCACGCCCGAGGTTTCCTTGTCCAGGCGGTGCACCAGTTCCAGGAAACGCACAGGCTCACCCGGATGCTGGCGGCTCTTGCGCAGTTGCTCGATCACGCCTGAACTGACACCACTGCCGCCGTGCACCGCCACGCCGGCGGGCTTGGCAATCGCCAGCAGGTATTCGTCTTCCAGCAGCACCGGGAATTCCCGTGCCGGTACCAACACCCCCGAGGGCTCGGGCAGGCGCACCGGTGGCACGCGGATTTCGTCGCCTTCGGCCACTCGGGTGTCGGCGGCGGCCCGACCTTTGTTGACGCGCACCTCACCCGAGCGGATGACGCGGTAGACATGCGTCTTCGGCACGCCCTTGAGGATGCGGATCAGGAAGTTGTCCAGCCTTTGGCCGGCAGATTCGGCGTCGACGGTCAGGCGTTGCACCGCGGGCAGGGCCGGCGGCGCTTTGCCCCCTGCTTTGCCCCCTATACTCCGGTGCTCCACGTTTGTGCGGTAAGTGCTTGATTTATCGGAGTTTACCCGGGCACAAAACGGCATATCGTGGATGATCGAAGTCCTTGCTGCGCATTTGTCGCACGGCCCGGGGCTCGAGGAAGGTCATGCAACGCCCGTCAAGGCGGCGCAGGCCGGGCCACCCAAGTGACCCGGCGGCGCCACCAGGCAGGCGGCAGAGAGTCGAAGAAGAACCCCGCGAAGCTGCAAGCCCGCAAATGACACGTCGGCAGCAGTGAAGCACCGAAACAATCCAGGTTCGCCAGACCCGGGCTCCGGCCCGAACCTGGCGGGCCGCGTCAGGCACCGCAACAGGCCCATGTCGCCCCCGTCCACCGCCCTTTCGGCACCCGACTTGCCCCAGCCCGTGGCTGGCGTGGCAGCAGGCACTGCCGAAACATCGCCGCGCAACATGCGGCGTGCGGGCCGGACTTCCCCGACGCCAGCCCCCACCCGGCCCACCTGCTCGCACGCGCCAACGCTGCGCTGCTGACACCCCGCCCCGCCTGCGGGGCATGGGGTCGAACAGCGCAGTCCAGGGCATTTCGAGACCCCGGTTCTTTCCCGTCACTCGTGCATGGGTGTGAAGACGCAAGCCGTGCTGCCAGCAGCGCGCACTGGGGGAGTTCGAATGAAACGCATGCTGATCAATGCCACGCAGCCGGAAGAGCGGCGGCTGGCCATCGTCGACGGGCAGAAACTGCTCGACTTCGAAACCGAGATCGAAGGCCGCGAACAGCGCAAGGGCAATATCTACAAGGCGGTCATCACCCGCGTCGAGCCCAGCCTGGAAGCCTGCTTCGTCGAATATGGCGAAGACCGGCACGGCTTCCTGCCGTTCAAGGAAATCTCGAAGAACTACTTCCGTGAAGGCAGCGATGCCCGCACCGCCCGCATACAAGATGCCGTGCGCGAAGGTGACAGCCTGCTGGTGCAGGTGGAAAAGGAAGAACGCGGCAACAAGGGCGCAGCGCTGACCACCTTCGTCAGCCTGGCCGGGCGCTACCTGGTGCTGATGCCGAACAACCCGCGCGGCGGTGGCGTCAGCCGGCGCATCGAAGGCGAGCAGCGCGAAGAGTTGAAGGAAAACCTCGACCAGCTCGAATACCCCAAGGGGATGAGCCTGATCGCGCGCACCGCCGGCATCGGCCGCAGCGCCGAAGAACTGCAGTGGGACCTGAACTACCTGCTCAAGCTCTGGGACGCCATCGACGGCGCTTCCAAGGGCGGCAAGGGCGCCTACCTCATCTATCAGGAAAGCAGCCTCGTCATCCGCGCCATCCGCGACTACTTCACTGCGGACATCGGCGAGATCCTGATCGACACCGACGACATCTACGACCAGGCGCTCCAGTTCATGACCCATGTCATGCCCGAGACCGCCAGCCGGGTGAAGCGTTACCGCGACGATGCGGCGCTGTTTTCCCGCTTCCAGATCGAGCACCAGATCGAGACGGCCTTCAGCCGCACCGTGAACCTGCCCAGCGGCGGCGCCATCGTCATCGACCACACCGAAGCGCTGGTCAGCGTCGACGTGAACAGCGCTCGCAGCACGCGCGGCAGCGACATCGTGGAAGCCGCCGACGAGATCGCGCGCCAGATGCGGCTGCGCGACCTGGGCGGGCTGATCGTCGTCGACTTCATCGACATGGAAGAGAGCAAGAATCGGCGCGAGGTCGAGACCCGGCTGCGCGACGCCTTGCGCAGCGACCGTGCACGGGTTCAGTTCAGCACCATCAGCAAATTCGGCCTGCTCGAACTGAGCCGTCAGCGCCTGCGCCCGGCGCTGAGCGAAGGCAACCACATCACCTGCCCGCGCTGCAATGGCACCGGCCACATCCGCGACACCGAGAGCAGCGCGCTGCAGATCCTGCGCATCATTCAGGAAGAAGCGCTGAAGGACAACACCGCTGCGGTGCACGTGCAGGTGCCGGTGGAGGTGACCAGCTTCCTGCTGAACGAGAAGCGTACCGAAATCACCAAGATCGAACTGAAGCAGCGCGTGACCGTGCTGCTGGTGCCCAACAAGCACCTGGAAACGCCGAACTACAGGCTGGAGCGCCTGCGTCACGACGACCCGCGCCTGGAAGGCCTGCAGGCCAGCTACACGATGATCGAGGAGCCGGACGACGAGGTCGGCATCACCCGCCGTGAAAAGGCCAAGCCGAAGCAGGAGCCGCTGATCAAGGGCGTTCTGCCCGACACCCCGGCCCCGATGGCCCCGCCCAAGCCCGCACCCGCGCCGGCCCCCGTGGCGGCAGCCCCCGTGCCGCCACCGGCACCGATTCCGCTGTCGCCGCCGCCAGGCACGGGCTTCTTCGGCTGGATCAAGAACCTGTTCGGCGGCGCGCCCGCGCCCGCGCCTGCCCGCGCTCCGACCCCGGCTGTCGTGGCCCCCACGCCTGTGGCAACCCCGGCCGTGCCGGCGGGCGACAAGCGCGAAGGCCGCCGCGGTGAGCGCGGTGCCGAAGGCCGTGGCGACCGGAGTGAACGCGGTGATGGCCGCGGCCGCAACGATCGTGGAGGACGCGGTGGACGGGGTGGCGCAGAAGCTCGGGAAGGCCGTGAAGGCCGCGACGGCACACCGCGCGAAGCCCGTGAGCCGCGCGACCCCAATGCTGCACCTGCGCCGCGTGGCGAACGCGCCGACCGCGGCGACCGCCCGCCACGCACCGAGCGCAACGGCGAAAGCCGCCGCGGCCCGCGCCAGGACCGGCCCGCCACCACTTCGGCGCTGGCCGAAGGCGCCGTGGCGCCCGAATCCGCCATGCCGGCCTTCGTCGACACCATGCCTGGCACTGAGAGCCCGCGCCAGGCCCCGGCCGACGGCGAAGCTGGTGGCGAACGCGAAGGCAGTCGTCGCCGCCGCCGCCGCGGTGGCCGCGACCGTGCCGATGGCGGCACCGAAGGCAGAGCCGAAACTGCCAGCGACGCCCGTCCCGAGGACATCGCCGGCGACGCCGCGTCGACGAACGAGCGGGCCGAATCGGCCGAGGCTGGTGAACGCGCCCCGCGCGAAGCGGGCGACAGCATTTCCGGCGAGCGCGACGGCAGCGAGCGCGAAGGTGGTCGTCGTCGCGGCCGCGGTGGCCGTGGCCGACGCGATGGCGCCGACGCATCGGTCGACACGCTGAACGGGGACGCGGCTGCGGCGCAAGCCGACGCAGCGCCTTCGGCATTGACGATGGCGATGCCGGCACCGGGCCTGTCCGAGCCTGCACAGCCGATGGTTGCCCAGACGCCCGAGCCCGTCGAGCCGGTGGCCGCCCCGGCCCCTGCACCTGCCCAGGCCCCCGCCCCGGCCGCCAGGACGCCTGTGCGTGTCGAGCCCTACGTCCTGCCCGTTGCCAGCCTGCAGGGCGTGGCGACCACCGCCGGCCTGGAGTGGGTCAACTCAGATGCCGAGAAGATCGCTGCCGTACAGGCGGCCATGGCTGCCGAACCCAAGCCGATTCACGTGCCCCGGGTGATCCGCCCGCCGGTGGTGGTGGACACCGGTCCGCTGGTGCTGGTCGAGACGCGCAAGGATCTGTCGCAGATGAAGCTGCCCTTCGAACAGTCGGCGCACTGAGCCGGCGCAGCCGGCGCACCTGCACCGGAAACCAGTCCCGCAATGCAGCAGGTCCCGCCATGGCGGGACCTGCTGCATTGGCGGCCGGCCGCGCTTGCGGCGCTCAGAGCACCAGCGTCTGGCTGCGCCTGCCGGCCTCGCCGTGCTGGATACAGCCGGTTCCGGCGCGCAGATCGGCCTGCAGTTCGACGAAGGATTCGCCTTGTTGCCAGCGCATCAGCAGCTGGTCGTCGGCACATGCGGGCGCACTGAACTGCCCGCCGAAGGCCGGGTGGGCGTTGCGCAGGCGGATCAGGTCCAGCAGCCGGGCCACCACCGGGCGGCGCACTGCCCGGTCGATCTCGGCAAGCGTGTAACGGTGGCGGTTGATGTCGCGCCCGACCCCCGATCGGTGCAGCAGCGCCATGTCGTTTTCGCCGGCCAGCAGTCCCACGTAGTAGACCTGGGGCACACCTGGCATGAAGAACTGGATGGCACGGGCCAGCAGGTAGGCACTGTCCTTGCGGCCCAGCGCGTCGTAGAAGCTGCAGTTCACCTGGTACAGGTCGAGGTTGCTGGCCGCAGCCCCGGTGGCCTGGCGGCTGCTGCCGCCGCTGTTGGCGTGGATGCGTTCGACCAGGGCGTCGAGCTCGGCCGGGGGCACCAGGCCAGGGCGGCCTTCGCGATCTGAAGCATCGGCACCGATGTCGATGATGCCGATGCCGTCGTGGGTATCCAGCACCGTCAGCGCGTTGTTCGGCCGCAGTTCCAGCCAGCGCTTCAACGGTGCACTGGTGTGGAAGAACAGCGCATGCAGCACCAGCGGCGGCAGGGCGAAGTCGTAGACCCAGTCGACCTGGCGCGCGATCTCGATCTGGCGCTGGTAGTAGGCATGGATCTCGACCAGCACCTCGATGCCCAGGGCGCGTGCCTGGGCCGCGAAACCCGCGATGAAGTCGAAAGTCTCGGGCAACATGAAGCAGGCCGTACCGGGCTTCTTGATGGCATAGCCTACGGCGTCCAGCCGCACCATGCGGATGCCGCTGTCGGCAAAGGTCTGCAGGATGCCCTGCAGGTAGGCCGCGCCCTGCGGATGCAGGACGTTGATGTCGAGCTGGCTCGGGGTGAAGGTGGTCCACAGCAGACGCTTCTTGCCGTTCGCCAGAGGCACCACGGTGCAGGGCATGCCCGGTCGCGGGCGGTAAACCGCGAGCAGGTCGGCTTCGGTGGCGCCGTTCGGGAAGACATCGTCCAGGCCCAGGAACAGGCCGGCATAGGGCGATGCATCGCCACGCTGCGCATAGTCCAGGAACTGCGGCGACTGGCTGGACATGTGGTTGACGATGACGTCGCCCATCACGTCCACTTGTCGCGTGAGCGCCTGTACGTCGGGCCAGGTACCCAGCCGCGGGTCGACCAGGGTGTGGTCGATGGGGTCGAAGCCGGCGTCCGAGCCGTCGATGGGGTGGAAGAAAGGCAGCAGGTGTACGCCGCCGAACAGGCCTGCGAGCGCGCCGCCTTCGGTCAACAGCGCCTGCAGTTCCTTCAGCCCGCCGCCGCCCAGGCGGTCGACGTAGGTGATGAGCTGGACCTGGTTCTTCATGCGGCGGTACGACCCGGGTCGGTGGCGGCAGCGGTGCCGGGGGCGGGCGGGGGCGGAGTGACCTTCACGAACAGCACCGCCACCGCGGCGCAGGCCAGGAGCGTGCCGGCCAGGCGGATGACGTTGTCGGGCTGGCCGCCCAGCAGGCTTTCGTAGTACAGCGGCAACGTCAGCATCTGGATGAGCATCGGGATCACGATGAACATGTTGAAGATGCCCATGTAGACCCCGGCGCGCTCAGGCGGGATGCTGCCGGCCAGCATCACGTAGGGATTGCCCATGATGCTGGCCCAGGCCAGGCCGATGCCCACCATGGGCAGGAACAACCAGGCCTTGTCGGTGATGTTCGGAATGGCCCACATGCCGGCAGCGGCGGCCAGCAGGCAGAAGGCGTGCACGGCTTTCGGACCCAGCCTGCGCACGAAGGGCAGCATCGCAAAGGCGGCCATGAAGGCGATGAAGTTGTAGAAGCCTCCGATCTGCCCGTTCAGCAGGCTGGCGTCGCGAAAGCCCGCCGATTTCGCGTCGCTGGTGTCGAACATCGTCTTGGCCAGACTGGGCACGATGTAGATCCAGTAGCACATCATTCCGTACCACTGGAACAGCTTCATCCAGGCCAGCTGGCGCATGGTGGGCGGCATCACCTTGATGGCTCCCCAGATCTCGCGCAGGGTGTTGCCGAAGCCCGTGGGCTGGGCGCGGATGTGCGCCAGTTCGCCCGGCGTCAGCGGCAGTTCGGGCACCTTGCGGATGCTCCACCAGACGGTGGTGAAGGACAGCACGGCACCGATCATGAAGGCCGCCAGCGTGACCTGCGGGATGTGGTTGTCGCCCACCGCGTCCTTGTTCATGCCCATCCAGACCAGGATGTTGGGCGCCAGGTAGGCCATGGTCTGCGCCAGGCCGGTGAAAGCACTCTGCGTCAGGAAGCCCAGCGAATGCTGGTCGCGATTCAGACGGTCGCTGATGTAGGCCCGGTAGGGCTCCATCGTCGTGTTGTTGGCCGCGTCCAGGATCCACAGCAGCCCGGCTGCGAACCATAGCGTGGGGCTGAAGGGCATCACCAGCAGGCCCAGGCTGCAGACGATGGCGCCAATCAGGAAATACGGGGTTCTTCGGCCCCAGCGGCTGGCCGTGCGGTCGCTCAGCGCCCCCACCAGCGGCTGCACCAGCAGGCCCGTCATCGGGCAGCGGCAGGTCCTTGCCCTCGGCGCCCAGGTAGGCGTAGATCGGGCTCATGTTGGCCTGCTGCAGCCCGAAGCTGAACTGGATGCCGAAGAACCCGAAGTTCATGTTCACGATCTGCCAGAACGACAGGCGCGGCTTGGCAGTGAACGTGGAGAAGATCATGGCGATGTCGGGCCTGCGGTGTTGTCGGAGTGGGCGCCCGGGCCGAAGCCCAGTGCGTCGCGCCATTGGGCAACGATGGCGTCTTCGGCAGGCAGGGCACCGCGCCAGGTGCACACGGCGGCGGCCAGGCGGTTGGCTGCCGCCAGGGTTCTGTCCAGCGGCCAGCCGTGGGCCTGACCAGCCAGCACCGTGGCCGTGAAGGCGTCGCCGGCACCCACGGTGTCGACCACTTTCACCGCGGGCACCGCAGTACCTTGAGCGTTCACGTGGCCCTGGGCGTCGGCCGTGAACCAGCCCTGGGCACCGCAGGTGACGATCCAGCGCTGGATGGCGAATCGCTGCGACAAGGCCTGCAGCGCCTGCTGATGTTCGGGCGTGGCCGGCTGCGGCACCTGTGAGCCGCCGCAGACGAACCAGGCCAGCAGGGTGTGCAGTTCCTCGTCGTTGACCTTCACCCAGTCGGCCAGTTGCAGCGCCTGTTCGGCCAGGCCGCGCAGGCCCGGCACCTCGCGCAGGTTCAGGTCCAGTACACGCAGGGCCGTGCCTGGTGCCATGCAGCGGGCAATGGCGGCACGCGAGTCGGCATGGCGCAGCGCCAGGCTGCCGAAACACAGCAAGGCCGGGGCCGCAGCCTGCAGCAGTGGCAGCGCGGACTCTGCATCGATGTGGTCCCACGCGCTTTGCTCTGCAATCTCGAAACGGTGACCCTGTGCTGGGGGCAGCGCAGGCAACACCTGCACCAGGCCGGTGGGGTGCAGCAAGTCGGTCTGTATGCCCTGGGTGGCCAGACCGAAGCGCGCCATCTCGGCATGCAGCACGGCGGCGGCGGCGTCGCCCTGCCCCAGGCGGCTGATGAGCAGGGTGGGCACGCCGAAAGCTGCCAGCCAGCGCGCCACGTTGAACGGAGCCCCGCCCGGCACCTGGGTGCCGTCGGGGTAGGCGTCGACCAGAGCCTCGCCCAGGACGGCCACGCCGGCGGCGCGGGATGAACGGGGTGCGAGGTTCTCGGTCATGGCCGGCAGTGCGAGCTAAGCGGGATCAGAAGTTGTACTTCAGGCTCAGCTTGGCCGTGCGGCCGTTGATCGAGCGCGCTGCGCCACGGCCGTCGTTGCTCTCGGTGTAGCCAATGGCGTTGAACAGGTTGTTGACCGACAGCGAGACCGTGGCGTCCTGCGTCACGTTGTAGCTGGCAAAGGCATTCACCGCGACGAAGGCCGGCAGCGTGATCGTCACCGGGCCGGCGGGGCCGTCGTCCTTGGACGCCGTGGTGCCGACGATGCTGGCGCCGAGCAGCGCCTCGCCCAAAGTGACGCTGGGGGTGAGCTGGTAGACCAGCTTGGCCTGGCGCTTGGGCGCCTTGCCCACCAGGGCGGCATTGCTGCTGCGCGTGACCTCGGCGTCGGTGTAGGTGGCGCCGGCCTGCATGCTGAAGATGCCGGCGCGGAAGGCCGCCTCGAGCTCGATGCCCTTGGCGTCGTACTGGTTGGTGGTGACGCGCACCGGGTTGGTGGTGGGGTCGACGTTGATCTCGTCGGTCTTGGCGACGAAGACCGTGGCAAAGACGCTGGTGCCGCCGCTGCGCCACTTCACGCCGCCCTCGAGTTGCTGCACTTCGTTGATGGGAATGCGCGAGCTGCTGCCGTTGACCAGGGCCGGCGGGTTGAAGAAGGTGATGCGGTCGGCGTTGTAGGCCGCGCCCTTGCTGGTGCGGGCGAACAGCGACAGGTCCTTGCTCAGCTGATAGTTGCCGCCCACGGAGTAGGCGGTGTTGCTGAAGCTGTAGTCGATGCGGTTGGGCGCGTTCAGGGTGTAGCTGACGCCGGCATTCGACTGCCAGTAGTTGCCGCTGGCGCTGTTGCTGTCGCGGCGCAGGCTGGCGTCCAGCGTCAGCGGTCCGGCTTCATAGCCCAGCAGCACGTAGGGCGCATTGGTCTTGTACTTCGAGGCCTGGGTGTTCGAGCAGCAGCCGCCGAAACCCGGCGAGCCGTTCACCAGGCCCGGCACGTTCAGCAATTGCGCTTTGTCGCCCACGGCCGACAGCGAGTACTGGTTGAAGTTCCAGGTCAGGTCGAGCTGCTGCTGCGACATGTAGAAGCCGCCTGTGGCCGTGAGCTTGCTGCCCGGGCCCATGGCGAAGGCCTTGCTGACTTTGAAGTCGTTGGCCAGCAGCCCGGCGTCGTCGACTTTCGTGTTGAAGATGACAGCGGTGAACTGGTTGCCCGTGTAGGCGCCTCCGCCCACCAGCGTGGTGCCGGCCGGTGCGGCTGTCACGTCGGTGCCCGGGAAGATGCCGATGAAGCGGCCGCTGTTCTTCGACCAGCGGAAGTTGTTCTGGAAGCGCAGGCCGGCGGCGGTGACGTCGAGTTCGGCGCCCAGCGCATCACTCTTGGCCGACAGGCCGTCCTGGATGCGGCTGGTGCCACGGGCGTTGTTGGCCAGCAGGGTGTTGTCCAGCGGCCAGTTGGCGTTGTAGAAGGCCGTGGTGCGCGGGTCCAGGCCAGGAATCTCTTCGATGGTGCTGCCGTTGAAGCGCACCGGCGTGGGCATGAAGGTGGGCGTGCGATCGTTCAGGTGCTTGAAGCTGACGCGGATGAAGCCGTTGTCGAGTTCCTGCGTGATGTTGCCGCGGATCTGCCCGCCCTGGGCGGTGCCGTCGGCGCCGTCACGGCCGCCGTCACCGGTGCGGTAGAAGCCACCCACCCAGAAGCGCGTCTTCGGCGCGATGCGGCCGCCGTAGCCGGCGTCGACCCGCTTCTCGTCGTAGCCCAGGCCGAAGCTCAGCGCGACGCTGCCGCCTTCGGTCTCGCCGGTCTTCTGGATGAAGTTGATGATGCCGCCGGGCGCGCCCGTGGCCAGGGTCGAGGCCGAACCACCGCGCAACACTTCCAGGCGGTCCAGGCTGTTGTCGACGCGGATCCAGGTGTCAGGCGTGGCGAAGGCGATGTCGCCGAACTGCAGCACCGGCAGGCCGTCTTCCTGGAACTGGATGTAGCGCGCACCTCCTGCGGAAATGGGGATGCCGCGCACGCCGACGTTGGCATTGCTCTCGCCGCCGCTGCTTTCACTGCGCAGGCCGGGCACCGAGCGCAGTACCTCGCTGGCGCTGGTGGCGGTGTTCGTGACCAGGCTGTCGCCTTCCAGGGAACTGATGGCGATGCTCGAGCGCATCTTGCTGGTGGTGCCGGTGGAACCAGTGATGACGATGCGGTCGAGTTTCAGGCCGTCCTGATCGGCTTCGGCCGGCTTGGGGGCGGCAGCCGGTGGCGTGCCTTGCGCCTGGGCGCCGGGCAGGTGCAGGAATGCCAGCGCGAGGGCGGCGACCAGGGGGCTGCGGGTGAAGGCGGGGCGAGTGGACATGCGAAGTCTCCGTCAGGTTGTTATGTGGCCTGTGCAGGAGCGATTGGAAGCCGTTTGCAATCGATTGCAAACTAGGGAAAACCAATCCCCTGTGGGTTGGGCTACTGGCCGTTGCAATCGATTTGCAGCGGGATCAGGGCGCGCTGCCCCGCACCACCAGATGCACAGGCAGGGTGCGCGGCAGGGCACGTTCGCCGGCCAGCAGGCAGAGCAAGGCGTCGACGATCTCGGCGCCGGCCAGGTCCACCGGCTGATGCACCGTGGTCAAGGGGGGGCTGCTGTAGGTGGCCACCGGCATGTCGTCGTAGCCGACCACGGCGACGTCCTCGGGCACGCTGCGGCCGGCGGCCTGTGCCGCCTGCACCGCCTGCAGGGCGAGCAGGTCGCTGCAGGCGACGATGCCGTCGACGGGCAGTCCGCTGGCAAACAAGCCGTCGAGCGCAGTGCGGGCCGCGCCGATCTCGAAGGGCACGGGCAGGTCCAGTCGCGGCTCGCGCGCGATGCCGGCGGCGGCCAGGGCCTGATGGTGGCCCTGCTGGCGCAGCATGACCTCGGGCAGGGCCGCGTCGCCGACGAAGGCGATGTGGCGGCGGCCACCCGCGATGAGATGCTGCGTGGCCACCAGCCCACCCGCCAGGTTGTCGCCGCCCACGCTGCAGTACAGCTGCTGCGGCAGCTGCCCGCCCCACACCACCAGCGGCACCTTGCGCGCGGCCATGTCGTTGAGCTGGTCGTGGTGGCGCCACTGACCGATGACGACGATGCCGATGGCCTTGCCGCTGTCGTACAGCGACGAGGCCGAATCCAGCCGCTCGGCATCCACGCGCGACAGAAGCATGTCGTAGCCACGGTCGGTCAATGCGTCGGCGATGCTGCCCACGATGGACAGGAAGAACGGGTCGCTGATGTGCTGGCGCGACTGTGCGTCGAAGGGCACGACGACGGCGATCGTCTGGTTCTTCTTCAAGCGCAGGTTCTGCGCGCTGAGGTTGATGCTGTAGTTCAGCGAGCGCGCCAGTTCGGTGATGCGCTGGCGCGTGGCCTCGTTGACGAGGCTGCTGCCGTTGAGCGCACGCGAGACGGTGGAAACCGACACGCCAGCGAGACGGGCGATGTCGGCCATCTGCAGGCGCCTGGCGTCGGCGTCGGGGTTCATCGGGTGAGGCCCCTCATGGCAGCCGCTCCAGCGCCCGCTGGTACACCGGGTCGTGCATCAGGTCGTCCCAGCCCAGCGGGGTGGTCTGCGGCAGCAGGGCCTGGCGGCGACGCTCGCTGTCGGGGTCGGGGTGCCAGCGGCCGTCGCGGGCTGCTTCTTCCAGGCCCTGCAGCAGTTCGTCGACCGCCTCGCCTCCGCCCTGCAGGGTCTGGTTGCACAGCAGCACCAGGTCGCAGCCGGCGTTCAGCGCCAGCGCCGCGGCCTCGGCGTAGGTGAGCGTGCCGCCCTCGAGGTGGCGCGCTCCTTCCATGCTCAGGTCGTCGCTGAAGACCGCGCCGGTGAAGCCGAACTGGTTGCGCAGGATCTCCTTCAGCCAGCGTTCAGAGAAACCCGCGGGACGGCTGTCGACCTTGGGGTAGACCACGTGCGCCGGCATCACCGCCGTCAGCGCGGTGCTCAGCCATTCGTAGGGACTGGCGTCGTCGGCCAGGATGGTCTTCAGGCTGCGCTTGTCCACCGGCACGGTCACATGGCTGTCGGCCTTGACGAAGCCGTGGCCGGGGAAGTGCTTGCCGCAGTTGCCCATGCCCGCGGCCAGCAGGCCGTGCATCAGGCTCTTGGCCAGCAGCGCGGCCACCCGCGGGTCGCGGTGGAAGGCGCGGTCGCCGATGACGCTGCTGCCGCCATGATCCAGGTCGAGCACGGGCGTGAAGCTGAAGTCGACACCGCAGGCGCGCAGCTCCAGCGCCAGCACCTGCCCGGTGGCGGTGGCGGCGTCGGTCGCGGTCATCGCGTCCTTCATCCACAGATCGCCCAGCGCACGCATCGGCGGCAGGTGGGTGAAGCCGTCGGTGCGAAAGCGCTGCACGCGGCCGCCCTCATGGTCGACGCAGACCAGGATGTCGGGCCGGATCGACTTGATCTCGGCGTTCAGTTCGGTCAGCTGGCGCCGGTCCACCCAATGGCGCGCGAAGTGGATCAGTCCGCCGGTCAGCGGGTGCTTCAGGCGGCGGCGATCGTCGGCGTTGAGCGACGGTCCGGCGATGTCGAGCACGACCGGGGCATGCGGGATGGTGATGTTCAAGAAATTTCCTTCGTTTCGACGACGACGAACGAGGCGGCGTAGTCGCCCTCGTCGGTGACCGTGACATGCGCCACCAGCTGGCGTTCCGCGAACCAGTCGGCCAGCGCACCCGACAGCCGGATGACGGGCTTGCCGCTGGCTTCGTTGAGCACTTCGCAGGCCGACCAGGTCATCGGGCTGCGGATGCCCAGGCCGATGGCCTTCGAGAACGCTTCCTTGGCCGAAAAACGTGTGGCCAGAAAGCGCAGGCCGCGCAACGGCGCCCGCTCGCGGCGGGCATGGAACACGCGCAATTCGGCCGGGCCCAGCACCTTCTGGGCGAAGCGGTCGCCCCGCCGTTCCAGCGTGGCCGCGATGCGGCGCACGTCGCACAGGTCGGTGCCGATGCCGTAGATCACGCTGCAGCGCGGATGCAGCGCAGGTAGGCGCGCACGGTCTCGGGCAGGCCGGATTCCAGCGCGTCGGCCACCAGCGCGTGGCCGATGGAGACCTCCAGCACCCCGGGCACGGCGCGCAGGAAATCTGCCAGGTTGGCCTGGTTCAGGTCGTGGCCGGCGTTCACACCCAGGCCCGCCGCCTGGGCCGCCGCCGCGGCCGCGGTGAAACGTGCCAGCTGCCCGGCGTGGCCGGGCGTGCCATGCGCCGCAGCATAGGGCTCGGTGTACAGCTCCACCCGATCGGCACCGATGCTGCGCGCCTGGGCCATGGCCTCGGGCAGCGGATCCATGAACAGGCTGACGCGCACGCCCAGCGCATGACATTCGTCGATCAGCGGGCGCAGGCGCGCACCGTCGGCCGCGATGTCCCAGCCGTGGTCGCTGGTGAACTGGCCTTCGCTGTCGGGCACGAAGGTGGCCTGCTGCGGACGCACCGCACGGACGAAGCCCATGAGGTTGTGGAAAGGGTTGCCTTCGATGTTGTATTCGGCCTGCGGCCAGTCGTGCAGCAGCGCTGCGACTTCATGCACGTCGGCCGCTCGAACATGGCGTTCGTCAGGCCGCGGATGCACCGTGATGCCCTGGGCCCCGGCCTGCAGGCACAGCAGCGAGGCGCGCACGACGCTTGGAATGCCCAGATGGCGGGTGTTGCGCAGCAGGGCCACCTTGTTGACGTTGACCGACAGCGCGGTGCCGTGGGCACGGCCGGTACTGCCGGCTTCGGGGGCGACCAGGGGATTCATGGGCAGAAGGCTCAGACGGGTGGACTGGGGGGAGTGTCGGGCACTGCCGCGAGCCGCTGCAGCCCTTGCCAGACCTGGCGCGTGCGCAGCGGCGCATGGCCCAGATGATATTGAAGCAGCCCGCGCAAGGGCGCACGCAGGCCTGCCGCAACGGGCGAGCAGGCCGCACGCAAGGCCGCCGGAGCGCCGTGCAGCAGTGCCGCGGCCAGGGCTGTCCAGGCCGCCCCCGGAAGACCGTCGCGGGCAGCGGGCGCCAGGCCCGTGTCTGCCTGAAGGGCGTAGCGCCTGGCAGCCTGCAGGGGCTGGGCCGTCTGGGTGTCCTGGCTGAGGTCGGGCAACAGGCCCAGACCCTGCAGCAGCCCCAGTTCGAAAGCCCGCAGCGTCGCGCCTTCGGGTTCACCTTCGGCCAGAGCGGCCAGCGTGTCGGCATACAGATCGAACAGCGCCGGGTGCGGGTCCTGGCGGGCCAGCAGCTTCAGCAGCAGTTCGTTCAGGTGAAAGCCCGGCAGCAGCGCCGCGCCATTCAGCAAGGGCATGCCGCCCAGCCACTCGGCACTGCGCAGGTTCAGGATCTCGGCCTGGGCGTCGGCCGGCAGCTTGCCCAGAAGGACCTGGATGGGCTGGAACGGCAGCAGCACCGAACGCAGCTGCGAGGTGGGCCGCTTCGCGCCCTTGGCAGCGACGACGAGCCGGCCCTGGGCGCGTGTAAACAGCTCGACGATCAGGCTGGTCTCGCTCCAGTCATGGCTGTGCAGCACATAGGCCTGCAGCGGGGCGCTGGCGCGGGTGCTTGCTCTAGTCGTAGCCATAGGAGCGCAGGTGGGCCTCGTCGTCGGCCCAGCCTGAACGCACCTTCACCCACAGCTCGAGGAAGACCTTGGCGTCGAGCAGGTGCTCGAGTTCCTGCCGCGCCTCGCTGCCGATGCGCTTCAGTCGTTCGCCACCGTCGCCGATGATCATGCCCTTGTGCGCCTCGCGTTCGACGACGATGGCGGCACTGATGCGGCGCATGCCGCTGGTTTCCTCTTCGTACTTCTCGATGACGACGGTGCTGGTGTAGGGCAGCTCGTCGCCGGTCAGGCGGAACAGCTTCTCGCGGACGATCTCGCTGGCCAGGAAGCGGTCGCTGCGGTCGGTGAGCGCGTCTTCCTCGTGCAGCCAGGCCTGCTGCGGCAGGTAGGGCTCCAGGATCTTGAAGAGGCGCTCGACATCGGCCGCACGCTTGGCCGACATGGGCACGAACTCGGCGAAGGGATGGCGGTCCTGCATCGTCTTCAGCCAGGGCAGCACGTCCTGGCGACGGGTCAGCGCGTCGAGCTTGTTGGCCACCAGCACCGCCGGCTTGCCAGCAGGCAGCAGGTCCAGCACCTTGGCATCGGGCAGGCCGAAGCGGCCGGCCTCCACCACGAACAGCACGACGTCGACGTCGGACAAGGACGACAGCACGGTGCGGTTCAGGTTGCGGTTCAGCGCCGCCGCGTGCTTGACCTGGAAGCCGGGCGTGTCGACGAAGACGAACTGCGAATCGCCGACGGTGCGGATGCCCGTGATGCGGTGGCGCGTGGTCTGTGCCTTGCTGCTGGTGATGCTGATCTTCTGGCCGACCAGGGCGTTGAGCAGCGTGCTCTTGCCGACGTTGGGCCGGCCGACGATGGCGACCAGGCCGCAGCGCTGGGAAGTGGGGTCGATGGCGGGGGCCTCGGGGTGGTCGTTCATCAGGACCTGAGCGGGCCGCCGGGCTTGTCGCTGGCCTTCAGGGATTCGAGCAGGCGGCGCGCAGCCTCCTGCTCGGCGGTGCGCCGCGACTTGCCTTCGCCGCGTTCGGCCAAGCCCAGCGCCGCGACGGCACATTCGACCTCGAAGGTCTGGGCATGCGCCTGCCCGCGGGTGGCGACGATGCGGTAGGCGGGCACCGGAAAGCGACGCGCCTGCAGCCATTCCTGGAGTTCGGTCTTGGCGTCCTTGCTCCAGCTTTCAGCCTCGGTGGCCAGGATGATGTCGCCGAACAAGGCCCGCACCAGCTCGGCCGCTGGCGCAAAACCGCCGTCCAGGTAGACGGCGCCCAGCAGGGCCTCGACCGCGTCGGCCAGGATGGAAGGGCGCTGCGCGCCACCGCCGCGTGCCTCGCCCTCGGACATGCGCAGCACCTCGGGCAAGCCCAGCTGCAGCGCCACGCGGTGCAGGCTGTCCTCGCGCACCAGGTGCGCGCGTACGCGGGTCAGGTCGCCTTCGTCGCTGCCCGAGAAGCGTTCGAACAGCAGGCTGGACACCGCCAGGGTCAACACGGCGTCGCCGAGAAACTCCAGGCGTTCGTTGTGGTCGGCACCGAAGCTGCGATGGGTGAGCGCGCGCACCAGCAAGGGCTGCTGCGTGAAGCAATAGCCCAGGCGCTTCTGCAGGGCGCCCAGCGCCCCTGAACCGGTGTCGTTGCGTGGAACCATGCCTGCGCTACTTCGAGCGCCCCTCGTATTTGATGACCAGGTACACCGGCCCGTAGATCGGGATCTCCTTGTCGTAGGCGAAGGCGATGACGAGCTTGTCGTTTTCCTTCGTCACGGTCAGATCCTTTCCACTGATGGCCGAGATCGAGTACTCGACCTCTTTTTGCCGGTCGAAAGCGCGGCGCACGTCGGCCACGGTCTCTGGCGTCTCTGAGGCGATCTTGTTGACGCTGCGCTGGATCGTCAAGTATTCGTTGATCGTGGGCAGCGTGCGGATCAGCACGTAGCCCAGGAACGCGACGACGATGGCCCAGAAGATCAACCCGAACAGCGTGATGCCACGCTGGCGGCCAGGGCCGCGGCAGGGATGGGAGTGGAGGCCTTTGATCATGCAGTGCAGTCTCCTGTCAGGCAGCCTGGAGTCATGTTCAGTGGAACGGGCCGATGCGCCCCAGATTGCCGAAGTTCATCCACACGAAGAATGCCTTGCCGACGATGTTTTGGTCGGGCACAAATCCCCAGAAGCGTGAATCCTGGGAGTTATCGCGGTTGTCGCCCATCAGGAAGTAGTGCCCGGCAGGCACTTTGCAGGTGACGCCTTCGGCGGTGTAGCGGCAGTTCTCGGCCATGGGGAAGCGCTTCGGGTCAGGCCCGTAGTAGGCCTGGCGTTGCGGTTCGACCAAGATGCCATGCGCTTTCTCGCCGAGCTTTTCGCTGAACTGCGGCGCATAACGCAGGCTGTCTTCGTCGTAGAACTCGGCCAGGGCCTGGGTTTCGACCAGTTGCCCGTTCACCGACAGCTTCTGGTTGACATAGCTGACCTCGTCGCCGGGCAGCCCCACGACCCGCTTGATGTAGTCCTGGCGTGGGTCGACCGGATAGCGGAACACCATCACGTCGCCGCGCGCCACCGGGTTGTTGTCGATGATCTTCTTGTTGATCACCGGCAGCCGCACGCCATAGTGAAACTTGTTCACCAGGATCAGGTCGCCGACCAGCAGCGTGGGGATCATCGAACCCGACGGGATCTTGAAGGGTTCGAACAGGAAGGAACGCAGCAGGAACACCACCAGGATCACCGGGAAAAGGCCGGCGGTCCAGTCCAGCCACCAGGGCTGCTGCAGGCGGGTCTGAGCCACCTGCGTGCGCGCGGCAATGTTCAGTTCGCCACCGCGCGCCTGCTGGTCCTTTTCCCAGGCCGCCACGGCGGCCTCGGCCTCCTGTCGGCGACGGGGCAGGAAGACCAGCCGTTCAGCCAGCCAGTAAGCCAGCGTCACCACGGTCAGCACGAACAGCAGCAGCGAGAAGTTGCCGGTCCAGTAACCGAAGAACCAGCCGCCCAGGTAGGCGATGAGCAGGCCGAACAGACCCGCGGTCAGGGAGGAGATCAAGATGTTCAGTTGTCCACTTGGAGAATGGCGAGGAAGGCCTCCTGCGGCACTTCGACGGAGCCGATCTGCTTCATGCGCTTCTTGCCGGCCTTCTGCTTTTCCAGCAGCTTTTTCTTGCGGGTGATGTCACCGCCGTAGCATTTTGCCAGCACGTTCTTGCGCAGGGCCTTGATGTTCTCGCGCGAGATGATGTTCGCGCCAATGGCCGCCTGGATGGCGACGTCGTACATCTGACGCGGGATGATCTCGCGCATCTTCGACGCCACCTGGCGCGCGCGGTACTGGCTCTGGCTGCGGTGCACGATCAGGCTGAGCGCGTCGATGCGGTCGCCGTTGATCAGCATGTCCACCTTCACGACGTCGGCAGCGCGGTATTCCTTGAACTCGTAGTCCATGCTGGCGTAGCCGCGGCTGACACTTTTGAGCTTGTCGAAGAAGTCCAGCACGATCTCGGCCAGCGGCATTTCGTAGGTCAGCATGACCTGGCGGCCGTGGTAGGCCATGTTCAGCTGCACGCCGCGCTTTTCGTTGGCCAGCGTCATCACCGGGCCGACGTAGTCCTGCGGCATGAACAGGTGCACCGTGACGATGGGCTCGCGGATTTCCTGGATGCGGCCCTGCTCCGGCATCTTGCTGGGGTTCTCGACCTGGATCACTTCACCGTCCACACCGCCCATCTGCACCTGGTAGACGACGCTGGGTGCGGTGGTGATCAGGTCCTGGTCGAATTCGCGCTCCAGCCGTTCCTGCACGATTTCCATGTGCAGCAGGCCCAGGAAGCCGCAGCGGAAGCCGAAGCCCAGGGCCTGGCTGACCTCGGGCTCGAAACGCAGGCTGCTGTCGTTCAGCTTGAGCTTGTCCAGCGCATCGCGCAGCTGGTCGTATTCGCTGGCTTCGGTGGGATACAGCCCCGCGAACACCTGGGGCTGGATCTCCTTGAAGCCGGGCAGCGCCTCGGCGGCCGGACCCAGGTTGTTCGGCAGCTTCTTCTCAAGAGTGAGCGTGTCGCCCACCTTCGCGGCGTGCAGCTCCTTGATGCCGCAGATGATGAAGCCCACCTCGCCGGCCTTGAGCGTGTCGCGCGGTTCGCTCTTGGGCGCGAACACGCCCATGTGCTCGATGCCGTAGGTGGTGTTGGTGGCCATCATGCGGATGCGCTCGCCCCGGCTGAGGGAACCGTCGACCACCCGCACCAGCATCACCACGCCCACGTAGGTGTCGAACCAGCTGTCGACGATCATCGCGCGCGGCGGCGCCTCGGGGTTGCCACGCGGCGCGGGCATGCGGTGGATGACGGCCTCGATGATCTCGTCGATGCCCATGCCGGTCTTGGCGCTGCAGGGGATGGCGTCGCTGGCGTCGATGCCGATGACGTCCTCGATTTCCTGCTTCGCGTTGTCGGGGTCGGCCTGGGGCAGGTCCATCTTGTTGAGCACCGGCACCACTTCCACGCCCAGGTCCAGCGCGGTGTAGCAGTTGGCCACGGTCTGCGCCTCGACGCCCTGCGACGCGTCCACCACCAGCAGCGCGCCTTCGCAGGCCGACAACGACCGACTCACTTCATATGAGAAGTCGACGTGCCCCGGCGTGTCGATCAGGTTCAGGTTGTAGACCTGGCCGTCGCGGGCCTTGTACTGCAGCGCTGCGGTCTGGGCCTTGATGGTGATGCCGCGCTCGCGTTCGATGTCCATCGAGTCGAGCACCTGGGCTTCCATTTCACGGTCCGACAGACCTCCACAGCGCTGAATGATGCGATCGGCCAGCGTGCTCTTGCCGTGGTCGATGTGGGCAATGATGGAGAAGTTGCGAATGTGGTTCATCGAAGGTGATTGCATCGCAGATTTGCGAAGCGCGTGATGCGGCGGGGATCAGTGGGCCACACGATGTGTTGGCCGGCGCCTGCCGCGCATCAACGGCCGCGCTGCCCCTGCCTTGCAACACAGCCAAGCGGGCTAAAAAAAAGGCGCGTCCAAAAGGATGACGCGCCTTCCAACAGAACGTTTGGCAACTGCTTGTTGGGCGTTCATTCTAACCACAAGGACCGGCCGGGAACCCGCGCCAATGCTGCATTTCCGCCCGTTGCAGGGTGCCAACAGCGAAAAATTGTCCACAGCTTGTCAACAAGTCTGTTCAGCCCGGAAGAGACCTTGAATCCAGGCCAAAAGCAGTGGGAAAACGCGCTGCTACAGCCTGATTCTAAACGCCAGCATGCTGAATGCCCGGATCCAGAAATTGGAGTGAGCAGACACTGACTTTCAGCGCCTGCTCGACCATTACCGATCTTCCACCATGTGGAAAGACCCGCCGGAGAGATCAACTAGCGGGTGGGCCGGATCACGAAATAGTTCGTCCACTCGCCCCGGCGCACCAGCACGCTGGCCGCACGAGCCTTTTCGACCCTGGCAGCCAGCGTCAGGAACTGCTTGCTGTCGGTGACCTCGGTGTTGTCGAGCGAGAGGATGACATCGCCTTCGCGCAGACCGGCGCGCGCAGCCGCGCCCTCGACTGCATCCACCCTGACGCCGCCTCGGACGCGCAAATCGCGCTTCTGGGCGTCGGTCAGGTCGCTCACGGACAGGCCGATGGCGCTCTTGGCCACCGGCGCCGCAGGGCTGCCGGGCTCGGCCTGTGCCCGCCTGGTTGGGCGGTCGGGCTCGAATTCGGCCACGGAAACAGCGATGTCTCGCGTATTGCCGCGGCGGAAGACCTGCAGCTGGGCCTTGCTGCCGGGCTTGGTCGCGCCGATCAGGCGCGGCAGGTCGCCGGAACGTTCAACCGCCTTGCCGTCGACGCGGACGATGATGTCGCCCGCCTCGACCCCCGCCTTGTCGGCCGGGCCGTCCTTCTCGACGCTCTGCACCAGCGCGCCGGCTGCCCTGCCCAGGCCGATGGACTCGGCCACTTCCTTCGTGACAGGCGCGATGGTCACGCCGATGCGCCCGCGGATCACGCGGCCCACGGTGCGCAGCTGGTCGGCCACGCGCATGGCGTCGTCGATGGGGATCGCAAAGCTGATGCCCTGGAAGCCGCCGCTGCGGCTGTAGATCTGTGAGTTGATGCCCACCACTTCGCCGCGCAGGTTCAACAACGGCCCGCCGGAATTGCCCGGGTTGATGGCCACGTCGGTCTGGATGAAGTTCAGGTAGTCACCCGTGTCGCGCTGCTTCGCGCTGACGATGCCGGCGGTGACGGTGTTGTCCAGTCCGAAAGGCGAGCCGATGGCCATGACCCACTCGCCGACCTTCAACCGGTTGACGTCGCCTATGCGGACGAACGGCAGGCCGGTGGCGTCGATCTTGACGACGGCCACGTCGGTGCGGCGGTCAGCACCGATGACGCGGGCCTTGAGCTCGCGCTTGTCGGTGAGCGTGACGATGACTTCGTCGGCACCGTCGATGACGTGGGCGTTGGTCATGATGAAGCCGTCGGCCGTCAGGATGAAGCCCGAGCCCACGCCGCGCTGGCGTTGCGGCTCGTCCTCGTTGTCGGGCCCGCCACGTGGCCCAGGGTTGCGCTCCGGCCGGTTCGGCATGGGTATGCCGAACCGGCGGAAGAACTCTTCGATGTTGGGGTCGACTTCGCCGCCACCGCCGCCGGCAGCGGCACCGCCGCGGCGCTCGACGGTGCGGATGTTCACCACCGTCGGGCTCAGACGTTCGGCGATTTCAGTGAAATCGGGCAAGGTCACGGCCTGGGCCTGGGCCGCCTGCGGCGACCAGACAGCCGCGACAAGGATGAACGCCGCAGCAGCCAGCATGCTGTGCAAGCCACGGGGCTGCGCAGCACGCCAGGGGGTGAGGGCCAGGGCCATCGGAGTGTCTTTCATGGGGCCTCGAAGAAACAAAGAGAAGGTCGATGCAATTCAGCGGCGCCGGTCCAGGGACTCGGCAATCAGCCGCAGGGTGGCCAAGGGCGTGTCGCCCACGGCCGTGAACCAGTGACCGTCGCGACGCAGGGTCACCGTGCTCGTGGCACCCAGCTGGGCCTGCATTTCACGCTTGTGGCGGCTGGCGTCATAGGGCTCGATGAACAGGGAGACATGGGCCAGACCGTCGGAAAAGACCGCCTGCAACACCTTGTCGGCGTCAGTACCGCCTGCCAATTCGCTGCCCGCCCGGCTGCTGTCGAGCTCGCGCCTGACGCAACCCGAGAGCTTGAATCCAGGCACAGGCCGTGCCTCGCTCCAGCCCTCTTCCTGCAGGGTCACGCGCTGCTGCCTGGGGCGCAGCACGCGAAAGCCTTCGGTGCGCTGCGCAGCCTGCATCAGCACCTTGGGTTGCGGCTTGACGCCAATCTCGACTTCCGAGAACGCCGACGACTCCAGCACCACGCGGTTCGGCAGGGGGGTCAGAACCTCGGCTCGCAGCATCAGTCCTGAACGGCGGTCGACCCACAGGCGCTGGGCATAGCGCAGCGCATCCTGGGGCTCGAGCAGCAGCACGTCGGCCTCACGCCCGGCCACCCGGGATTCGCCTTCGCGTTGCAACTGGTACTGCTCCAACACCCGCGGATCGACCCGCTGCGGTGTCACCTGCCAGCCTGGAAGCACGTCGCGCTTCTCGATCACGGCCACCCGCGACTGTGGCCACAAGGTGTGCACGTCATCGTTGTGGCGGATCACCTGACGCTGGCGGCCGTCGAGCGATTCGAGCTTCTCCCAGGTCTGGTCACCCACGCAGTAGTGCCAGACCCGAGAGCTCGACATCGAGCCACCAGCGCTGAAGACCAGGGTGCCGCGGTAGTTCCCGCTGTTGGCCGCGGCATGGATGCGCTGCAGCCAGGCCCGAGGATCATCCGGTGACGGCGAGGCACCGACCTGGGAACAGGCCAGGGAAGGCAGGAAAGCGCAGACCAGTGTCAGCGCTGGCAGGCAGCGCTGCATGAAAACACGACCCATGGGCGTCACCGCCCGGCGCCTGCGGGCATCACGACGTCGGCATTGCGCAAGCCGGTTCCGGGGACGGCCATCGCGCCGCTGCCGCGCGCCGCGTGATGGGCGTTGAGATAGGCGTCCAGTTGCGCGTCACGGATCATGGCGGCGCCCGCGTTGAAATTCACCGCTGCAGCCGGCACCGGCGCCGCCGGGGCAACAGCTTGCAGGCCGCCTGGGCTGGCCGCGTCGGAAGCGCTGAAACGCGTGACGACCAGGACGCCCGCCACGGCAACAAAGCCAGCCGCTGCCGCCGCGGAATAAAGCCAGGGCAGCCGCCGCTGCCGCGGCGCTGCGGCTGTGGCGGCGACGGTGGCTTCGGGCATCGGCGCCATAACGACCGGCTCGTCGGCCAGTTTCAAGCGCAGCCGGGCCAGGAAGTCGCTGTCGTGGCTGGCGGGCCGAGCCAGTTCTTCAGACCGCAGCACGTCGCCGATGAGGTGGTAGGCATGCCAGGTCTGGCGCATGTCGGCACGTTCTCGCCACGCCTTGCAGGCCGCATTGCTGGCATCGCCATCGGCTTCGCCGTCGGCCAGCCCGGACAGGCATGTTCGCAGGCTGTCGTCGTTGTGCGCTGCGGGCTGGCCGGGGGCGGGGTTGTGCGGTGTCATCTTGGACTGCCTGTTGGGGGCGGGGTGAAATCGGGGTTCAGGTCGGTCGGCGGTTGCTGGAGGCTACCAACGCTCACCGTCACGAGTGTCGAGCAAGGGACGTAGCTTCGTTGCGATGGCCTCGCGGGCGCGGAATATGCGCGACCGCACGGTACCTATGGGGCAATTCATGACTTCGGAAATTTCTTCGTAACTCAGCCCCTCGATCTCGCGCAGCGTGATCGCCTGTCGCAGATCTTCGGACAGCGCATCGATCGCGGAGTTCACCGCGGCTGCAATCTCCTTGCTGGCCAGCAGGGCTTCGGGCGTCTCTCCGTCGGTTAGTTCGTTCTCGGCGCGGGAAGTTTCCTCGCCTTCTTCCTGCCCCGCACGATTGCCTTCCAGAACCAGCGGGTCACGCTTGAAGTCGGACAGCGCCTTCTTCGCCGAGTTCACGGCAATCCGGTAAAGCCAGGTGTAAAACGCACTTTCTCCACGAAATTGTGGCAGCGCCCGGTAGGCACGGATGAAGGTCTCCTGCGCGATGTCCTGAACGAGGTCGGTGTCGCGCACCATCCGGCCGATCAGACGCTCGATGCGGCGCTGGTACTTCACGACCAGCATCTCGAAAGCACGCACCTCGCCACGCTTGGCCCGTTCCACCAGTTCTGCGTCCGCATCGGGTTGGGTCATCGGCATCAGCCCACCAGCCCTTCTGCAACAGGGGGCGTGGACCGCGCGCGCAGGGCCACCAGCAAGCCGTGCCACGCGACAGCGGCTTCGCCGCGCTCCACGCCCAGCCAGGTGCTGCGCGCGGCCTGGCCTCGCAGCCGCAACAGCAAGAACCGCCGGGACTGAAGCATCAGCTCAGGTTCCAGCGGCCTGGCGTCCAGCAGCCATTGCCGCCCGTCCCAGCTCAGTTCGACCGGGGTCGGGCGGATCAGCCGCAGCGCCAGAAAAAGACAGGCCCCGCCGGCCAGGACGGCCGAGAGCAGGATCCCGACGCGGCCGACCGGCGTTTCAGCCAGATGCGATGCCAGCCAGGCCGCCAGGATGGCGGCCGTCAGGCAGTACACCGCGGCCTGGACCAGGCGCCAGAACCGGCCATGGCACAGCACGCTGACAGGCGGCGCGTGGCGCACGGCCCGTCAGACGCGCCGAAACACCAGCGTGCCGTTGGTGCCGCCGAAACCGAAGTTGTTCTTCACTGCCACGTCGATCTTCAGGTCCCGCGCCTCGTTGGCACAGTAGTCCAGGTCGCACTCGGGGTCCTGGTTGAAGATGTTGATGGTGGGTGGAGACACCTGGTGGTGCACGGCCAGGACGCTGAACACCGATTCGATGCCGCCAGCACCGCCAAGCAGGTGGCCGGTCATCGACTTGGTCGAGTTGACCACCATCCTGCGGGCATGGTCACCGAAAGCCAGCTTGATGGCGTTCGTCTCGTTCAGGTCGCCCAGCGGCGTGCTGGTGCCGTGGGCGTTGAGGTACTGCACCTCGGAGGTGTTGATCCCGGCATTGCGCAGCGCTGCCAGCATGCTGCGTTTGGGCCCATCGACGTTCGGCGCCGTCATGTGGAAGGCGTCGGCACCCATGCCGAAACCAGCCAGTTCGGCGTAGATGTTCGCGCCGCGCTTGCGTGCGTGTTCGTATTCCTCGAGCACCAGGACGCCGGCGCCTTCACCCAGGACGAAGCCATCGCGGTCCTTGTCCCAGGGGCGCGACGCCGTCAGCGGGTCGTCGTTCCGGGTCGACAGGGCACGTGCGGCCGCGAAGCCGCCAATGCCCAGCGGAGACACAGTTGATTCGGCGCCGCCGGCGATCATCACGTCGGCGTCGCCGTACTCGATCAAGCGGCCGGCTTCGCCAATGCAGTGCAGGCCTGTCGTGCAGGCCGTCACGATCGCCATGTTCGGGCCGGTGTAGCCGTAGCGAATGGAGATGTGGCCGGAGATCATGTTGATGATCGATGCCGGAACGAAAAAAGGCGATATGCGCCGCGGGCCGCGCTCGGCGTAGTCCTGCTGGGTCTGCTCGATCATCGGCAGACCGCCGATGCCCGAGCCCACCATGCAGCCGATGCGCTCGGCCGTGGCTTCGGTCAGCGCATCGCCATGCGGCAGCCCCGCGTCCCGAACGGCCTGGACAGCAGCGGCCATGCCGTAATGGATGAAGGTGTCCATGTGCCGGGCTTCCTTGGCCGGCATGTAGTCTTCGACCTGGAAGCCTTTCACTTCGCCCGCGAACCGGCAGGCAAAAGCCGCGGCATCGAACTTGGTGATGTTGCCGATGCCCGAACGGCCGGCCACCAGGCTGGCCCAGCCGTCGGCCACCGTGTTGCCCACGGGGCTGACGAGGCCCAACCCCGTGACGACGACCCTGCGTCTGGTCATCAGCGGGCCTTAGGCCTTTTGATGGCTGACCGCGTAGTCGATCGCCAGCTGCACGGTGGTGATCTTCTCGGCCTCTTCGTCGGGGATTTCGATGCTGAATTCGTCCTCCAGCGCCATCACCAGTTCGACGGTATCCAACGAATCGGCACCGAGGTCGGCCACGAAGGCCTTCTCGTTGGTGACGTCGGACTCGGGCACGCCGAGTTGCTCGGCAATGATCTTCTTCACACGCGCTTCAATATCGCTCATGACTCCTCCTGGAGTGGGGTCAACAAAACAGCCCACGATTCTACCGGGGGGCTAGGAACCGGCCTTCTAGGGTTCTACGACGGCTTGCATTCAAGCCATGAACATGCCGCCGTTGACATGCAGTTCGGTGCCGGTGACGTAACCGGCTTGCGGGCTGGCCAGGAAGGCCACCGCTTGCGCCACTTCTTCGGGCGTGCCAAGCCGGCCCAGCGGAATGCTGGCCAGCAGCGCGGTACGCGCGGCCTCGGGGAGGCCGTCGGTCATGTCGGTGGCAATGAAGCCGGGCGCGACACAGTTGACGGTGACGCCGCGGCTGCCCAGTTCCCGGGCCAGCGCACGCGTCATGCCGGCCACGCCGGCCTTGGCCGCCGCGTAGTTGGCCTGCCCGGCATTGCCGCTGGCGCCAACGACCGAGGTGATGTTGACGATGCGCCCATAGCGCTGCTTCATCATCGGCCGCATCACTGCGCGACAGGCGCGGAACACGGCCTTCAGATTGGTGTCGAGCACGGCGTCCCAGTCATCGTCCTTCATGCGCATGGCCAGGGTGTCGCGGGTGATGCCGGCATTGTTCACCAGCACGTGCAGGGCCCCGTATTCGGCAACGATGCCGTCGACGGCAGCCTGCAGCGCAGGGCCGTCGGTGACGTTCAAGACGATTCCGCGCCCGCCCGTCGGCCCCAGCGCTTCGCCGATGCCGCCGGCGCCGGCCTCGGTGGTGGCCGAACCGACGACGATCATGCCAGTCTGTGCAAGCGACAACGCAATGGCTCGACCGATGCCACGTGATGCCCCCGTGACCAGGGCCACGTGGCGGGCATTCGGTACCGTCATGCCAGCATCTCCTGTGCCTGTTTCAAACTTGCCGGGTCGAGCACGGTGGTGCTGATGGCGTCGGCGTCGACGCGCTTGACCAGGCCGGCCAGCACCTTGCCCGGGCCACATTCGAAGATGTGGACCAGCCCTCGTGCCCGCAGTGCCAGCACCACTTCGACCCAGCGGACAGGCCCGAAAGCCTGACGGTAGAGTGCATCGCGTATGGCATCCGGGGCCGACTGTACGGCGACATCGATGTTGTTGACTACCGGGATATCCGGCATGGCGATCACCACTTCCAGGAGGCGGGCGCGCAAGGCGTCGGCGGCCGGCTTCATCAACGACGAATGGAAAGGCGCCGACACAGGCAGCAGCAGCGCCCGCTTGGCGCCAGCGGCCTTCAGGACCTCGCAGGCGGCATCGACGCCGGTCTTGCTGCCGGCGATGACGGTCTGCTTCGGGTCGTTGTAGTTGGCCGCCTCCACCACCTCGCCGCTGCTGGCCGCCAGCTCGTCGCAGGTGTCGCGCACGAATTCGGCATCCAGCCCCAGGATCGCTGCCATCGCACCCATGCCCACCGGCACGGCCTGCTGCATGGCCTGCGCACGCAGACGCACCAGTGGCAGCGCGTCGGCCAGGCTCAACGCGCCCGCGGCCACCAGTGCGCTGTACTCGCCCAGCGAATGCCCGGCCACGGCGGCAGGCACGGCCCCGCCCTCGGCAAGCCAGGCGCGGTAGCAGGCAATCGCTGCGGTCAGCATCACCGGCTGGGTGTTGGTGGTGAGTTCCAGCGCTTCGTCGGGACCTTCATGGATCAGGCGGCCGACATCCTCGCCCAGCGCGTCAGAGGCTTCCTGCAAGGTCTGCAGCACGGCCGGGTGGTCACCCCAGGCGTCAAGCATGCCAACGGATTGCGAGCCTTGGCCTGGGAACACAAAAGCGAACGGGAACATGGAATGAGGATGGGTCGTTTGAACGAACGCCGGCCGGAAAGGCCGCACGGTCTCAGTAGTCGAGCAGCACCGCGCCCCAGGTGAAGCCGCCGCCCACGCCTTCGAGCATGACGGTATCGCCAGGCTGGATCCGGCCCTGCCTGACAGCGACATCCAGCGCCAGCGGCACCGACGCTGCCGATGTGTTGCCATGGGCGTCGACCGTGCACACCAGCTTGTCCAGCGGCAGCTTCAGTTTCCTGGCCGTGCCCTGCATGATTCGGATGTTGGCCTGGTGGGGCACCAGCCAGTCGACATCGGCCTCGGTACGGCCGGATTTTTCGAGCACGGCCCGGGCTGCGGCTTCCAGCACGCCCACGGCCAGCTTGAAGACTGCGGGTCCGTCCATCGTGAGCAGCGGGCTGCCGGTGACATGGCCACCGGCCACGCTGCCCGGCACACACAGGATGCCGGTGTGGCGACCGTCGGCATGCAGGTCGCTGGCCAGGATGCCGGGCGTGGCGCTGGCCTGCAAGACCACCGCGCCGGCACCGTCGCCGAACAGCACGCAGGTGGTTCTGTCGTCGAAGTCGAGGATGCGGGAAAAGATCTCCGAGCCCACCACCAGCGCGCAACGCGCACTGCCGGCGCGGATCATCGCGTCGGCCACGGTGAGCGCGTACACGAAGCCGGCACACACTGCCTGAACGTCGAACGCCGCGCAGCCGGCGATGCCCAGCTTGTGCTGAAGGATGCAGGCCGTGGACGGGAACACCATGTCCGGTGTGGACGTGGCAACGATGATGAGATCGACCGCGCCTGCCTTCACACCGGCAGCTTCCAGCGCATGCCGGCAAGCGGTGGCGGCAAGATCGCTGCAGTACACCCCTTCATCGGCAAAGTGGCGATAGCGGATGCCGGTGCGTTCGACGATCCAGTCGTCGCTGCTTTCGATGCCGCGGGCGGCGAGCATCTGAACCATGTCGGCATTCGACAGACGCCGCGGCGGCAGGCAGCCCCCCGTGCCGGTGATGCGCGAGAACGCTTGCTGTCCGCTGCTGGAAGACGTCGAATTCATGCCGCTTTCTCCTGGGCCTGGCCAGCCAGCGGAACGGCCAGCAACTGCGCCGGAAGGGTGTGGCCGATGCGGTCGAGGACGCGGTCGAGCAGCCGGTTTCGCGCCGCATCATAAGCGCGGCCCAGCGCCTGTTCGAAGGCGAAAGCATCGGCACTGCCATGGCTCTTGAAGACCAGTCCACGCAGGCCCAGCAAGGCCGCGCCGTTGTAGCGCCGAGGATCGACGCGTGCCTTGAACCGCTGCAGCACCGGGCGTGCCACCAGCGCGGCCAGCAAACTGTAGGGGCCGCGGGTGAATTCCTGCTTGATGAAGTCGCCCAGCATCGAGGCCAGCCCTTCGCTGGTCTTGAGCAGCACGTTGCCGACAAAGCCATCGCAGACGACGATGTCGACCGTGCCCTTGAAGATGTCGTTGCCTTCGACGTTGCCATGGAAGTTGATGTGCCCGGCGTCGCCAGCAGCACGCAGCAGCTCGCCCGCGCGCTTGATGGTTTCGCTGCCTTTCATGGCTTCTTCGCCGATGTTGAGCAGGCCGACGCTGGGCTGGGCCTTGCCATCGACGGCAGCAACCAGCGCACTGCCCATCATGCCGAACTGAAGCAGATGTTCAGGCGTGCAGTCGACGTTGGCGCCAAGGTCGAGCACGGTGGTGTAGCCGCCCTGACGGTGGGGCAATACTGTGGCGATGGCCGGCCGGTCGATGCCGTCCAGGGTCTTCAGGACGTAGCGAGCCACGGCCATCAGGGCGCCGGTGTTTCCGGCTGAAACGCAGGCGTGGGCCGATGCCTGCACCTCGTCGGAGCCTGCCTTCAGGAGGCCGAGGGCGACGCGCATCGACGAATCACGCTTCTTTCGCAAAGCCACCTCCACCGTGTCGTCCATGGTGACGACCTCGCTGGCGAACCTGAGCTGGCAGCGCGCCCAGGTTCGTGCTGGAGCGAGTGCCTGTTCGGTGCCAACGAGCACCAGCTCGGCAGTGGGGTGGCTGGCCAGGAAGGCCTGGCATGCCGGCAAGGTCACGCTCGGTCCATGGTCACCGCCCATGCAGTCGACGGCGATGCGCACCTGATGCAGGGGCGCCGGTTCGGCAAGGGCGTTCAAGACGGCGGGCAGACTCACAGGACGCGGTGGACGCGGTGCGTGGCCGACCGGCAGGGCGGCCTGGCCGACCGCCGGCGCCCGGCCATGGTCAGGCGTCGGCCTTGGTCTTCAGGACCTTGCGGCCACGGTAAAAGCCGGTGGGGCTGATGTGGTGGCGCAGATGCACCTCGCCCGTGGTCGGCTCGATGCCAGTGCCGGGCGCCGCCACGGCATTGTGCGAGCGGTGCATGCCGCGCTTCGAGGGCGACTTCTTGTTCTGCTGAACGGCCATGAATATCTCCTGGGGACGGGGCGCGGGCCACGAACGGTGCAAAACGCACGCTGCGCGGCAGGCTGACTCAGCTGAAGGCCGGGGTGCAAGGTCTGATCATCAAAAAACCAGACTCTGTTTGCAACCCCCGACACTACCCGACCCGTCTTCGAACGGCATTCGGCGCCAGCAGCCCGATTCGCAAAGCCCGCGAGTATAGCACCGGGTGCCGAACGAAGCGTGTTCAGTTCGGTCGCGGCGTCTTCTTCAGCGCTGCCAGGGCGGCAAAGGGATGCGGGGTCTCTTCGCCCGCATCGGCCACCTCCAGGTCCAGGAACAAGGGCAGCGGTTGCGGGCAGTCGTCGTGCCTGGGCACGATGGGCAGGGCCAGGATGAGTTCGTCCTCGACCAATTCCAGCAGGTCGAAGAACCGCGGGAGCAGCAGCACATCGTCTTCCAGTTCCTCGTCCAGCCGCTCGACCTCGGACTCGTCGGCCAGGAACAGGAAACTGCGCTCGCAGCGCAGGGGATGTTCCAGAGTCTGCAGGCAGCGCTGGCAGACCAGCCTGACCGCAGCGTCGGCCTGCAGGTGCAGCCAGACCTGCGGCTCGGCCCCCTTCACGGGGCGCAGTTCGCCTTTCGCCGACCACCGCGCTGGCTCGATCGACTCGACACTCTGCGCAAGCCTTGGCAGCGCCTGTGCCAGCAAGGCGCCGGCCAGCGTGCCGCCCTGGCGCGCGAGTGTGCGCAGATCGATGCGGCGCAGGTCGGGGGCCTTGTCCTGGGTCTTGTCGGGTGAGCGGCCAGTCATAGCTGCGCCAGTGTAAGCGGCCATCCGCAGCCGGCATTGCCGCGACAATCCCCACCATGCCAGCACCCCGCATCATTCTCGGCTCGACCTCGCGCTATCGGCGCGAACTGATGACGCGCCTGCGCCTGCCATTCGAAGTCGTCGCCCCTGAAGTCGACGAATCGCCCCTGCCAGGCGAAGCCCCTGTGGCCCTGGCCCGCCGCCTTGCCCTCGCCAAGGCCCAGGCCGTCTCGCGGCAGCACCCCGACGCGGTGGTGATCGGCTCCGACCAGGTCTGCGACCTCGAAGGCCAGTCGATCGGCAAGCCCGGCAACCATGAACGCGCCACCGCACAACTGCAGCGGCTGCGCGGCCGCAGCGCCCTGTTCCACACCGCCGTCGCCGTGGTTTGCGCCCAAACCGGCTTCCAGGCCGAAGACCTGGCCAGCGTGAGCGTGCGCTTTCGCATGCTCGGCGACGCCGAGATCGAACGCTACCTGCGCCTGGACGAACCCTATGACTGCGCCGGCAGCGGGCGCTGCGAAGCCTTGGGCATCACCCTGCTCGAGGCCATCGACAGCGACGACCCGACAGCCCTGGTCGGCCTGCCGCTGATCCGCACCGCGCGCATGCTGCGGGCCGCAGGGGTCGACCCCTTGCAGCCATGACATCCCTGGCCGCGGGCCGGCTGTTGCTGGTGCCCAACACCCTGGACCTGGGCGCCGAGGCCGTCGACATCCAGGACCTGCTGCCGCTGGGCGTGCTGCGCCAGGCGGCCGCCCTGCAGCACTGGGCTGTCGAGGACGCGCGCAGCGCCCGCGCCTTCCTCAAGCGCGTTCACGCCGTCACGCCGCTGGTGCTGCCGCTGCAGGCCATTGATATGCGTGAACTGCCGCGGCCGCGCAAGGGCAGCGCGTCTGCCGTTCCGGCTGCCGAATGGGCCGCGCTGCTCGCACCGGCGCTGGCCGGGCACGATGTCGGGCTGCTGTCTGAAGCCGGTCTGCCGGCCGTGGCCGACCCCGGCGCAGCGCTGGTGGAGGCCGCGCACGCCGCCGGTGTGACCGTGCTGCCGCTGGCCGGGGCCAGTTCGCTGCTGCTGGCGCTGGCCGCCAGCGGCCTGAACGGCCAGAGTTTTTCTTTCGTCGGCTACCTGCCGCAGGACAGCGGTGCACGCACGGCCCGCCTGCGTGAACTGGAAGCCGTGTCGCGGCGCCTGCAGCAGACCCAGATCGTGATCGAAACCCCCTACCGCAACGCCGCTCTGCTGGCCGCGCTGCTGGCGGGCCTGCAGCCCGGCACCCGGCTGTCCGTCAGCAGCGGTCTGACCGGACCGGCAGCCTGGACCCGCACCGCCAGCGTTGCCGACTGGCGACGCCGCGACACCGCGATGAGCGACCGCGAGCCGGCGGTCTTTTGCTGGCTGGGCTGAACCGCGCCGGTTCAGCGACTGCCACCGCCCAGCAAGGCGGCCACTTTCTTCTTCGGTCGGATGTTCGGCGAAGGCAGCTTGCCGGAAGCTGGTGCTGTGGTCTTCTCCCAGGCCGGCGCGGCCTCGGGTGAACTGGGTGGCTTGGGTTCGTAGGGCTGGTCGAAGAACGGGTCGGCCGAGCGACTGGGCGCCGGCGCGCGCCTGGGCGTTGCCGGGCGTTCAGGCCGTTCCGCACGCTCAGAGCTTTCGGACCTGTCGAAGGAACGCTCGTCATCGCGTGCCGGGCGCGGACGACGGGCCGGGCGGTCGTCGTCGATCTGCAGCGCCTCGAGCTCGATCTTCATCTTCAGCAGTTTCTCGATCTCGCCGAGCAACCGCATGTCATCGCGAGCCACCAGCGTGATGGCCACGCCCGAAGCCCCGGCGCGGCCAGTGCGGCCGATGCGGTGGATGTAGTCCTCGGCGTGATAAGGCACGTCGAAATTGAAGACCGCCGGCAGGTCGGCGATGTCCAGGCCGCGCGCGGCCACGTCTGTTGCCACCAGCAGGTCGACCTCGCCGGCCTTGAACGCCGCCAGCGCCTTCAGCCGCTCGTCCTGGCTCTTGTCGCCGTGCAGGGCCTGGGTCTTCATGCCGTCGCGCTCGAAACTGCGCGCCAGCCGCGCCGCACCCAGCTTGCTGTTGACGAAGATGATGGCCTGGCTGAGTTCACGCGTGCGCAGCAACTGGCGGATGAGCGCCCGCTTGTCGTCGTCGTCGCAGCTGTAGAAGCGCTGCTCGACGGTGCTGGCCGTGGCATTCGGGCGGGCCACCTCGACCAGCACCGGGTCCTGCAGGTAGCTGTTCGCCAGGCGCTTGATCTCGGGCGAGAAGGTGGCCGAGAACAGCAGCGTCTGCCGCGCCTTCGGCAGGTAGGACAGGATGCGTTGCAGGTCGGGCAGGAAGCCGATGTCGAGCATGCGATCGGCTTCGTCGAGCACGACATATTCGACATGGTTCAGCACTGCATTCTTTGCTTCGATATGGTCGAGCAAACGTCCGGGCGTGGCGATGAGTACTTCGACACCCGCTTTCAGCTGCAATGTCTGCGGCTTCATGTCAATCCCGCCGAAAACCACCGCCGAACGTAACTGCGTGTGTTTGGCGTAATTCTTGACGTTGTTTGCGACCTGATCTGCCAACTCGCGCGTGGGGGCCAGCACCAGCGCCCGGACCGGGTGTCGGGCCGGAGATGTATTGCCAGTTTCGTGGCGCAACATCTTCTGCAGCAGCGGAATCGTGAAGGCCGCCGTCTTGCCGGTTCCAGTCTGGGCGGCGCCCATCACGTCACGTCCTGCCAGGACGATGGGGATGGCCTTGGCCTGGATCGGCGTCATCGCCACGTAGCCAGATTCGGCCACGGCGCGGAGCAACTTTGGATCCAGGGGAAGGGTGTTGAAGAGCGGCGGCGGCTCTTCGGGCAGGGGATTTTGGCTTTCGTTCACGGTGGTGAGTATCCAACATCGCCGTGACAGCCGTCACAGACCACCGGAAGTGCTCGTCTAGAATGATCTGTTCTGTGCCCACGACAAGAGTAAACAAGGCGATGGCCCAAACCACTGCGGAGCCCCCACGTTCGCGCTTGCAACGCTCACCTATCCAGGATCTTCTGTCCCCATGGGAAGAGTTCCGGCGCATCATTCCCTTGGTGTCGCTGAAGTCCTTGCTGCACCGCCAGCATCCGGCGGTGCCGAAGGTGGCGGTTCTGCTTTGCACGATGCAAGCCCAGCACTTCCTGGCGCACCAACTCAACTCCATCGCCACGCAAACCCATCCGGCCTGGGCCATCTGGGCCAGCGACGACGGATCGGATGATCACACCCACGCCATCCTGGAGTACTACCAGGGCCATTGGGGCGAGGAACGGCTGTCCATCCACGCCGGCCCGGCCGTCGGGTCCACCGCCAACTTCCTGTCATTGACCTGTCGTGCCGACATCGACGCCGACTATTTCGCCTACGCCGACCAGGACGACATCTGGGAAGCCGACAAGCTGGAACGCGCCGTCGCCTGGCTCAAGACGGTGCCCGAAGACGTGCCCGCGCTCTACGGTTCACGCACCCTGCTCGTAGACGCGCGCAACCAGCACCTGGGCTATTCGCCGCTGTTCACCAAGGCGCCCAGCTTCCGCAACGCACTGGTGCAAAGCATTGCCGGCGGCAACACCATGGTCTTCAATCGCGCCGCCCGCGACCTGCTGCGCCAGGCCGGTGAAAACGTCGCCGCCATCACCCACGACTGGTGGGCCTATATGCTGGTCACCGGCTGCGGTGGCCAGGTGCACTACGACCCCTACCCCACCGTGCGCTATCGCCAGCACTCGAGCAACCAGTTCGGCGCGAACCAGTCGGTGGCCGCGCACATGCTGCGTGCGCGCTTGCTGCTGCAAGGCCGCTTCCGCGGCTGGGTCGACGCCAACGTCAGTGCCCTGCAGCGTGTGCAGCACATGATGACCGAGGAAAACCGCGAGGTGCTCGACAACTTCGTGCGAGCCCGCCAGCGCCACCTGCTGCGCCGCCTGGTCGAGTTGCGCCGCACCGGCGTATTCCGCCAGACCGTGCTGGGCAACCTGGGCCTGCTCGCGGCCACCACCATCAACCGCCTGTAGGCGTCAGCGGGCCACCTCCAGGCCCCCGGCCCAGGACCCGTCCCGGGCCCCATGCACCCGCCCCCACCCGGCGCCACGGCCCGGCCAGCGGCCGTCATGGTGGTCTATCGGCGGCAGGACCAGGTCGAAGCTGCCTTGCGCCAGCTGTCCGGCTGGCTGCCGCTGGTCGTGGTCGTCGACAACGGCCCGCAGACGAGCACAGGTCTTCAGCAGCTTTGCAAAACGCTGGGCGCGGTCTACTTGCACGGCGCCAACGCCGGTGGTCTGGCCGGCGCCTACAACCTGGCGCAGCGCCATCTGCTGGCCATGCCCTTGCCGCCGCCCACGGTGCTGTTCCTGGACGAGGACTCCGACATCGGCACCCTGCCCGCCTTCCTGGCCGACCCCGATACCCGCCACATCCTGGCGCAGCCCGACACCGCCGCCATCAGCCCGGCCTATCGCGACCGGGCCACCGGGCTGCGCGGGCGCTACATGTGGCTGCGCCGTTTCAGGCTGGGCTTCAACCCGCGCGAGTTCGAGGGCGTGCGCGAAGTCGCCTTCGTCATCAACTCGATGTCGGTCTGGCGCGCCGAAGCCCTGCAACGCATCGGCCCGTTCAACGAAGGCCTGGCCATCGACCATGTCGACACCGAATACTGCCTGCGCGCCCGCGCCTGCGGCTTGCACGTGCACGTGCACGGCAGCCACGAGTTCCCCCACGCCATCGGCGAACGTCGGCGCTACCGTTTCCTGGGCATGGAAGTGCAGAGCGGCGGCCACGGCCCCGCGCGCCGCCACCTGATCGGCCGCAACACGATGTGGCTGGCGCGCCAGTGGCTGTGGCGCGAACCGGCCTTCGCGGCACTGTGCCTGCTGCGCCTGAGCTACGAGGCCATCGGCATCGCGATGGTGGAAGACCAGGCCGGTGCCAAGCTCTGGGCCTTGCTGCGCGGCGCCGCCTCGGGCCTGACGGCAAGTCTGCGCCCGAAATGATGGCCACGACCGGGACCCGAGCCACGCCAGCCCGCGCCGAAGCGGCCCTGGCGGCTCTGATGCCCCTGGCTGCCTGGTGCACCTACGCGCCACTGGGCGCCAAGTACTTCACCTGGCTGCTGGCCAGCGCCCTGGCAGTGGCCGTGGTGCGCCGCCAGGGCGCCTGGCACGACGCCTTCGCCGCCCCGGGGCCGCGGCTGCTGCTGGCGCTGTGCTTGTGGATGTGGGCATCGGCACTCTGGACAGCCGCGCCGGCCGACCGCATCGTCGCCCACGCCTGGACCCATCTGCTGCCGCTGAGCACCGTGCTGCTGGCCCAGGCCTGCACGCCGGCTGCGGCCAGGCGCTTCATCTGGCACTTCGTGCTGGCTTCGGGCACCGTGGGCGCACTGTGGTGGCTGGATCGCCATGTCGGCCTGCCGGACTCGCTGCTGTGGACCAGCACCATCGACGCCAGCGGCAACGAACGCATCGCCTCGTCGACCCTGCTTGCGGTGGGCGCGGCGCTGGGCTGCTGGCAGGCCAGCCAGGCCGCCAGCCCGCGCCAGCGCTGGCTGGCCTTGGCGCTGGTGGTGCTGGCCACGGCCGGCCTGACGGCACAGGACCGCCGCACCGGCATGCTGCTGTTGCCGCTGCTGCTGCTGGCCTGGGCCCTGGCGGCACCCCGGCGTGCCGACCTCAAGGCGCTGCTGGCCATCGGCGTGCTGGCCGCGGCTGGCGCCACCTGGTTGCTGTCCGACGGCGTGCGCGCCCGCTTCGACGAAGGCCGGCGAGAAGTGCTGGCCTACAGCAGCGGCCAGACCGCGGTCGACACCAGCTGGGGCCTGCGCCTGCGCTTGGCCGAAGTCACGGCGCAGATGGTGCAGGAACGCCCCTGGGCCGGCCACGGCCTGGGCAGCTGGCAGCTGCTGTGGACGCAGCGCGTGCCCGCCGGCACACGCGCTGCCGACAACAGCACGCCGCACAACGAGTACCTGCTGGTCGCCACCCAGGCCGGCCTGCCCGCGGCGCTGCTGCTGGCAGGCTGGTGGCTGGCGATGGCGGTGGCGGCGCTGCGGGCGGGTGCCAACGGCGTGCCGGCGTTGATGCTGTGGCTGACGTTGGCCGCAGGGGCGCTGGCCAATGCCGTGATGCGGGACGCGAAGTGGGCCTTGCCGCTGTGGCTGCTGGCCGGCATTGCCGGCGCATTGACCGTTCGTCGGCTGCGAGCCGACCCGGTGCAGGCGCAAGGACCGGCCGCGTCCTTGCCCGACGCCGGCACCCAGGATCGGCAAGCCCCTTGAATTCTTCCGCGACAATCCGCGTCGGCAGCACCGGCCCGCTGGAGGCCACCCGAACCCCGAGGCCGTGCCCCGCGCGGGACCGCCTGACTGCCTGCAGCCTTGCCTGCGCACCGTTCACATCTTCCTGATCCCGCGTCACGATGTCCTCGTCCAGCCTTGCTGCCAAGCCAAGCCCCGTTTCCGATCACGGTGGATCCAGCCCGCTCACCGGCCTGGTGAGCGTGCTGATCCGCAGCATGGGGCGGCCGCAGCTGGTTGAGGCCCTGCAGTCGGTGGCGGCGCAGACGCACCCCCATGTCGAAGTGGTACTGGTCAATGCATCGGGCACCGGACACCCGCCTTTGCCGGAACTCAGCCGCTCCATGCCCATCGTCCGCGTCGAGCCCGGCCAGCCACTGGGCCGGTCGGCGGCGGCCAACGCGGCGCTGATGGCAGCCAGGGGCGATTGGCTGCTGTTCCTGGACGACGACGACCTGCTCGATCCAGATCATCTTTCCCGCTTGCTGTACGCCGTGCTGGACCAGCCCGGCTTCCAGGTGGCCTACGCCGGCGTTCGCATGCTGAACGCCGACGACCAGCCGGCCGGCGTGCTGGATGAACCCTTCAGCCTGCAGCGGCTGTGGCTGGCCAATTTCCTGCCGATCCACGGCGTGCTGTTCGCCAGGCAACTGCTGCAGCAAGGGTACCGTTTCGACGAATCGTTCGACGCCTACGAGGACTGGGACTTCTGGCTGCAGCTGGCACAGCGCCATGCCTTCCTGCACGTGCCGGGTGTGTCGGCCACCTACCGGCTGGTCGGCGATTCAGGGCTGAGTGCGCAGCGCGACGAGGTCGACAGCATCCGCAGGCGGCAGCAGGTCTACCGCAAGTGGTTCACGATGATTTCTTCGGACACGCTGGAAGGGGTTGCGCGCTACGCGGAAGTCCAGCGCGCCTGGCTGGCCGCCCGGGAACAATCCCAGCGACAGCTCGAGCACCAGATCCGGGTCCAGGCAGAGCAATTGCAGGCTGCCTTGCAGCATGCTGCCACGGCCGAAGCACGCGGCAGCGATCTCGCGCACCAGCTCGAGCACCAGGGCGCGACGGCCAGGGAGGCCATGGCCTCGGCCGCCTTGGCGCATCAGCTGGCCGCACAGGCCCGCGAGATTACCGACCTGAAGCAGGCGGCGCTGGACCAGCTGGGGTCTGCCGCTCGGCAGCAGGCCCGCACCGCGGAACAGCTTCAGGAGCAGCTCGCGGCGTCCCGTCGGGAACTGCATGCCGCGCTCGATCTGCAGGCTGGGCTGGATGCGGACCGGCTGCAGCTTCAAGCCCGGCTCGAAGCTGCCCGGCAGGAACACGAACAAAGGCTGGGACAGCTCGAACAAGCACGGCAGCAACTGGCCGAGGCGGCGGCCACCGATCAATCGCTACAGCAGCAACTGGCCCATGCGCATGCGGTCTACGCGCAGCTGGAAGCTGGTTACAGGAACATGGAGCGCTCGTTGTCCTGGCGCATGACGGCACCCTTGCGCGCACTCAGAGGCATGAAGCCCTTGGCCTGGCTGCGGGACGCGGTCAGGGCGCTGCCGGTGTCGGGGGCGAAGCGCCAGGAAATCAAGACGTGGATGTTCGCGCGGCCCTGGGCCCATCCGGCACTCCGCTGGGTGGCGCCCCTGAGCATGCCCGCAGCGGCACCGCCGCCCATGGCACCGCCGCCGCCCACGCTGGACGAGAAGCAACGCATCCGGGCCGAAGCCGAATCCTCGTTGGGCCAGTTCCTGACCGAAGGCCGGCGCATCGAGCTGCGCTGCACCGACCCGCAGCCCGTGGTGAGTGTCATCGTCGTGGTCTTCAACCAGGCGGGCCTGAGCCGCTTGTGCCTGGACGCGCTGGCTGCCAGCCAGGGAACCTGCTTCGAGACCTTGATCGTCGACAACGGCTCCAGCGACCGCATCCCAGAACTGCTGGGCCGCGTGGACGGCGCCACGATCCTGCGCCCGGGCAGCAATCTCGGCTTCCTGCGCGCCGTCAACCTGGCGGCCGAACAGGCGCGGGGGCGCTACCTGCTGCTGCTGAACAACGACGCCCTGGTCGAGCCGGGCAGCCTGGCCCGGGCCGTTGCCAGGCTGGAGCGGGAGCCCACCGCCGGCGCAGTGGGCGGGCCGATCCTGCTCTGGGGGGGCAGCCTGCAGGAAGCCGGCAGCATCATCTGGGCCGACGGCAGTTGCCTGGGCTATGGCCGCGGTGACGCGCCCGAACTGCCCAGCTATCGCTACGTGCGTGACGTCGACTACTGCTCGGGCGCCTTCCTGATGGTGCGACGGGCGCTGTTCGAGAGCATGGGTCGCTTCGACGAGGCCTTTGCACCGGCCTACTACGAGGAAAGCGACTTCTGCGCACGTCTGTGGGAACAGGGGCATCGCATCGTCTACGACCCGCAGGTGCGCGTGCGCCACTTCGAATTCGCCAGCGAGACCGCCTCGGGCCAGGCCATCGAACTGCAGCGCCGCAACCGCGCCCTGTTCGTGCAGCGACACCCCGACTTCCTGGCAGCGCGCCCCGCGCCCGCCGTGGCCGCCATTCCCATGGCGCGCCAGCGCATCCCCCGCGGTGCGCTGCGGGTGCTGGTGATCGACGACCGGGTTCCGCTGCCCTGGCTGGGCCAGGGCTACCCCCGGGCCGCCAGCATCGTCAAGGCACTCGCGGACCGGGGCCATGCGGTCACGCACTACCCGCTGCAGTTTCCGCAGGAAGACTGGCACGACGTCTACCGCGCACTGCCGGAGACGGTGGAAGTGATGCTCAACCTCGGGCTGCCGGGACTCGCGCGCTTCCTCGACGAGCGTACCGGTCTGTACGACTGCGTCATCGTGAGTCGCCCGCACAACATGGGCATGCTGCGCACCGTGCTTGAGCAAGACAGCCGACGTCTGGCGGGCGTGCGCGTCGTTTACGACGCCGAAGCCATGTTCTCGGTGCGCGACATCGAAAAGGCCGCCCTGGACGGGACACCGCTGGACCGGCCCGAGCAGGAGCAGCGCATTGCCCAGGAACTGGCTCTGGCACAGGGCGCCGACAGCGTGCTGGCCGTGTCCGAACTGGAAGCCCGCCATTACCGCGGCGCGGGCTACACCAACGTGCAGGTGCTCGGGCATGCGCTGGAGCCAGCGCTTCACACACCCGGCTTCGAGGCACGCAGGGGCTTCCTCTTCCTGGGTGCGTTGACCGAGGACGACACCCCGAACAGCGACAGCGTGGTCTGGTTCGTACGCGAGGTGTGGCCCCTGATCGTGCAAGCCCAGGGCAGCGAGGCCCGCTTCGACATCGTCGGCGAATGCACCGCTCCCAGCGTGCTCGCGCTCCAGGCCCCGGGCATCGTCATCCATGGCCGGGTTCCCGACCTCGGCCCCAAGCTCGACGCGGCACGTGTCTTCGTCGTCCCGACGCGCTATGCCGCAGGCATCCCCCACAAGGCCCACGAGGCTGCAGCCCGCGGACTGCCCATGGTCGTGTCGTCGCTGATCGCCCGGCAACTGGGCTGGAGCAAGGGCGAGGTGGCCGTGGCCGAAGACGCCGCGGCTTTCGCGCAGGCCTGCCTGGCCCTGCACGCCGACGCGGAACGCTGGGCCTCCACCCGGGCCACGCTTCTTGCTGCCGTTTCCAGGGAATGTTCCCCCGCCGCGTTCAGGCATGCCCTGGACTCCGCACTGCAAGCCGCCAAGCCCAGCCCCAGACCCGCTTCCGAGCCTGCCCTCGAGTTCGACGCTTGAGTCACGCGAACGCCTTCAGCCACCTGCGGCTGTTCGCTGCGGCCCTGGTGCTTTACTCACACCACTTCGCGCTGTGGGGCAGGCCCGAGCCAGGAACCCTGGGGGTCAGCCTGGGCGGACTGGGCGTGGCCATCTTCTTCGGGATCTCGGGCTACCTGGTTTCCAGGAGCATCGAGCAGGACCCCAGCGCCCTGAACTTCCTGTGGCGCCGGGCCTTGCGCATCATGCCGGGGCTGACGGCCAATGTCGTGTTCTGTGCCGTGCTGGTGGGCGGCGTGCTCACCACCCTGCCGCTGCACGACTACTTCAGCCACGAGAACTTTGCCAGCTACTTCTGGAACCTGGCCTTCAGCCCGCGTTATGCCTTGCCCGCGGTGCTGGTCGATGCGCCCATGCCCTACGCCGTGAACGGATCGCTGTGGACCCTTCCGTTCGAGGTGCTGGCCTACCTGCTGCTGGCCACGCTGATGGCCGTGTTCGGCGGCCGCCCGCTGCGCTGGGCCGTGCCCTTGCTGCTGGTGGTATCCATCGCGGTGGCTGTCCAGTGGCGGCCGGTGGATCCCGTCGTCGTCTACTACAACGACCTGCGCCATGTTCCGCGCTTCATGGGGTACTTCCTGGCCGGGTCGTGCATCGCGCTCTGGAACGACCGCTTGCCGCGGCTTCATGTGCTGGTCTGGCTGCTGGGTCTGTACGCCGTGTTCGACGACGCCGTGATTCGCCAGGCCATCATGATCCTGGCCATTCCGCTGATGGCGGTGGTGGTCGGCGAATACCGGCCCAGCCATGTGCTGCGCAACGATGTGTCTTACGGCCTCTACCTGTATGCCTACCCGGTGCAGCAATCGCTGATTGCCCTGGCCAAGCCGCTGGGCTTCTGGATGACGATGCTGCTGGCCTTCGCCATCACGACGGTGCTGGCCTATGGCTCGTGGCGGCTGGTCGAACAACCGGCACTGCGGTTGAAGCCCAGGCGCAAGATGGCTGCAGGCGGCGCGACGGTGTTGGTTGATGACAGCGTCGCCGAAACACGGTTGCAGCAGCGTGAAGGCTCTTGATGCAGGGCTGACGCGCCAGCAAATGCTCAGTCCAGCTTGCGCAGCCAGATGCCGCCACCCGGGTTCTGCAACAGGGCTGGACAATCCCGCTCGACCCATGGCCGCCTGGCCTGGGCGAAGTGGTCGTTGAAGAACTCGATGCGGAAGCTCTTGTTGAACATCAGGAAAGCCCGCAGGGCGTAAAGCTCGTTCCACGACCGGTTCTCGTCGATGACCCAGTACTTCGGGTATTCGAAGGGCCAGAAGATGTCGTGAAAGTGAATCAGCACGCCGGGGCGCAACACGGGCAGCACTTCCAGGAATTCGTAGTGCACGTCGCTACCCGTCTTCAGCACGTGGGTGGAGTCGATGAACAGGATGTCGTTGGCCTGCAGGCTTCGAAAGACTTCCCGGTCGACAGCCTGCACCCCGCAGTTCAGGATCTGGGTCGCGCTGCGGTCGGTGTCCTTCAGCAAGGACTCCAGCAACTGCGGGTAAGGCTCGATGAAGCTCATTTCGACAGGATGGTCGAAATACTTCTCGATGGTGTCCAGCGCACAGGCCGAAGAGAAGCCGGAACCGACCTCGATGAGCCGCCGCGGCCGATTCAGGCGCAGCATCGCGAAGTAGATGCTGGCGTCGCCCACGCCGTAAGCCGGGTTGTCGAAGAAGTAGCGAAAGCCGGGTTGCCGCTCCCGCGTGAACGGCACTTCGGCCAGGTACGGCAACAGCTGTTGCCAGGTCTGCAACTGCCCTGCCTCGTTCATGTCGACGCCAGCAATCGCGCTGACTTCGCGCGGCTCGGCGAACAGATGCGCGACCGCCTCGGGGTCGACGACCGGACTGTAGAAGTGGCCTGGCGGAACGAAGGCCACGGCACCCGGGCTGTGGCGCTGCCTGAATTCGGCCGAATCGAGGAACTGCTCGGCAATCTGATCGGGCGAGGCACCGTCCGCCAGGGCCTGCGTCCAGTTGGCAACGGCGCCGGGTTCGGGTTCACGGAGAAGGAAGCCGCGGTACAGGGCGCGGATGAAGCGTTCTGGGTTCAATTTCCTCTCCGGCAGGATTCGGCGACAAAGAGATCGGAGGTACCGCACATGCATGCTGCTGCAGTGTGCCATGCCCCTTTTTTGCTACAGGCCCGGCATCAACGGTCTTTGCTGTCGAAGCGCAGCAACAGGCCACTGTCCTCCTGCACATCAGCCCGACTCGGCCCCACCCGCGCGAACAGCGGCACCGGCCCGCAAGCCGCCATCACGGCTGCTGGCCAGGGCAGCACTGCACCACTGCCCACGAAGGCTGCAGCCGGGTCCAGCAAAGGCGTGGGGCTGAGTTCGAACACCCAGGCGCGCTGCAGCGCGGGTGGCACCTGCAGGTCAGCAGTGGACGTGACCGGCCTGAACGGCGGCAGCACCTGGGCCGCAGCCGCAGGCTCGCGCCCCAGCCAGCGGCTGCCCGCAAAATGCCGCGCAAAGTACAGCGGTTCCGACTGCGCCATCAAACCGTCCTTGTGCGATCCCAGCCGCCACAAGTGCACCGCGCGTGCCGCCGGCACGGCCGCCAGCCGCCAGCCGCGTCGGCGCATGCGCAGGCAGAAGTCGCTGTCTTCGTAGTACATGAAGTAGCGCGGGTCGAACAGGCTCTCGCGAGGGTCCAGGCAGGCCCGGCGCACCAGCATCGCGCCGCCCGACAAGGCGCGCTGCGGCACGACCTCGCCATCGGCCGCTGTCCACAGCCGCACGGCCAGCGCGCGCGCCGCGCCCACGAAACGCCGGCGCGAGCGCAGCGACGACAGCGCCTGCGCACGCGCCCAGCGGTCGATGGCCGTGGGCAGGGTCGAAGGCGGCAGCTGCCAGGCCTGTTCCAGGTCCAGCGTCTGCCGGGGCGCCACGGCGGCCAGGCGCGGGTCGGCCTGCAGCGCGGCCAGCAGGGCCTGCAGGCAGCCCGGCAGCACACGCACGTCCGGGTTCACCAGCCAGGCCGCCGCGGCGCTGCTGTGCTCCAGCGCCAGGTTGCAGGCGGCACCGAAACCCAGGTTGTGGCTGGCCACGACCAGCCGCGCCTGCGGCGGCAGCAGCGCACGCAGCTGCGCGGCCTCGACTTCGCTCTCGCTGTTGTCCACCACCACCAGTTCGACGCCGGGGCTGTCGGCCAGCACCGACGCCGCAGCCGCCGCGATGTCCTGCGCCCCGCGGAAGTTGACGAGGACGGCGCAGGCGTCCATCAGCCGGCCGTACCGCCTGGGCTCGGTGGGCAGGGTGGGCCAGCCGGGCTCACTGGCGCCGCGCGCAGCAGATAGGCGAAGGTGTCCAGGCTGTCGCGGTCCAGGCTCAGCCCCGAGCCCTGCAGCGCGCCCAGCCGCTCGGTGCTGCCGGGCAGCAGCACCGGCTGCCAGGCCTGTACCTCGTAGCCGCAGCGCTGGAACATCTGCGCGATCGTCAGCCGGGTAAAGAAACGCAGGTGGGTGACGCAGTGGATGCCCACGGAAGCCCAGTCCCAGCGGCCCTCCAGCAGGTCGGCCAGCACCGACCAGTGGCCCACGTTCGGAATCGACGCCAGAACCACGCCGCCCGGCGCCAGCAGGCGCCTGGCCTGCTGCAGCGCAGCTTCGGGCTCGGCCATGTGCTCCAGCACGTCGAGGAAACTGATGCAGTCGAAGCGCCGGGGCGTGTCGTAGGCCAGGAAGTCGCCCTGCCAGACTTCGTCGATGGCGGGGTTGCGCCGGGCCACCGCGGCGCCTTCGGCCGTCAGCTCCACCAGGCAGGTTCGGGCCTGTGGCTGCGCGGCCTTCACGGCGGCCAGGAAGCCACCGCCACCGCCGCCCACGTCCAGCACCTGCTGCAGCGCGGGCGGCAGCAGCGGCAGCAGTTCTTCGCGCGCAAAGCCGAAGTAGCCGTCGGCGTCGTGGGCCCAGGCGCCGGCCACCTGCACGCAGCTGCCCGCCCCGCCCTGGGTGCTGCGGCGCCAGGCGCCCAGCGTCGTCAGCATCACGCCGAAGTCGGTGTTCCCGGGCAGCGGCAGCAGTTGCACCGGCGCCGCGTCGACGAAGCGTTCCATGCCGCGCAGCGTCATATAGGCCACGCCGCCCATCGGGCCGGGCCGGCGCGAGTCGCAGGCCAGGGCCCGGTCGTGCCCCGCTTTCAGCGCCGCCTGCAGCCGCGCCAGGCAGCGCGCTTCCAGCGTGAACCAGGGGCTGGCCAGCACCAGCACCAGGGTGTCGTCGGGGCCGTTCCACTGCGCCAGTTGCCCAGCGCCTTCGGCACCCATCAGCAGCTGCACACCCGGCCCCAGGCTGGACAGCAGGTCGCGCCAGGCGTAGTCGGCCTCGGCCACGCCCAGGCCTTCGGTCGACGCCAGGTGCACGAGCAACGGCGCTGAAGCGTCCATGGCCGCCACGGCTGCACTGCGAGTGTTCCAGGCAGCGGCATGAACCGGAACGGGCACAGGTACAGGCACAGGCACAGGCGCGGGCACTGACTCGGCCAGGCCCAACCGCCAGCCCACCTGCGCCGCGTCGTGTGCGACGATGCCGGCCAGGCCCGCCCGCAGCGCCGCCCCGTCGGCCACCTGGTAGGCCTCGGCATGGCTGACCTTCGGGCCCAGGGTGTAAGACCGGAAGCGGTTCAGCGCCAGCACCTGTTCGCCGTAGTCCTGCACCTGCAGCTGCGAAGGGAAGCAGTCGATGGCCGCGCGCTTGCGCGCCAGCACCGGGGTGATGTCCACCAGGCGGTTGGCGAACAGCGGGTGGCCGATCTCGAAATACACCAGCTGTGTCGAGCTGCCTTCACCGAACACCTGAGCGAAAGCCGCGGTCGCGGCGCAGGAAACGCCTCGGTGGTCGGGGTGGATCTCGTAAGCCGAAGGCGCCAGCACGCAGTCGGCGCCGCTGCCGGCCATGGCCGCGCCCATGCGCTGCACCAGGGGGGCGTCGGCGCGCACGCCGCGGTCGGGCAGGCGCCAGAACTCCAGCGCCGCAGGCTGACCCCCCGGCCCGGCCAGCGCCTGCGCCGCGGCGCGGCTTTCCTGTTCGCGCGTGGCCATGTCGCCACCCGCCGCGCCATCGCTGACGATCACCACCTTCACGGCCGTGCCAGCGGCCAGCCAGGCGGCGATGAGACCGCCGCAGCCGAAGATCTCGTCGTCCGGGTGCGGCGCGAACACCAGTGCGGACCGGGCCGGCAGGTGCGGCAGTGCGGTGTAGGGGTAGACCGTGGGTTCGTCGGGCAGTGCGGGCGGGCTCGGGGAATTCATGGCCGTGCGGGTGTCAGCGGAAGTCGGTGTCGCCGCCCATCAGGAACCAGCGGCCCTGCAGGTCGGCCGGCGCCATGCCAGGGGTGTGCACGTTGGCGGGCACGGTCACGTCCAGGGCTTCGGCGTGGGCCGGCTGGGCAGGATCTTGCAACAGCGCGGCGTGCGAGCTGCTCACCCAGGCCTGAACCTGCGGCAGCCCCAGGCGCGCAGCGTCGGCCTTGGCCAGCTGCACCAGGCCGGCGAAGCGGGAAGGATGCGCCACCAGGTCCATCAGCTCGAGCCGGTCGGCATGGGCGCGCAAAACGACGGCGCCCAGCGCCTGCCCCGAGCCCGGCTCGCGCCACAGCAGCAGCCGGTAAGGCACACCGGGCCGCTGGCCATAGCGATAGCGCAGCCAGGCGGGGTCGCGAACGCCCAGCACCGAAGCCGCCAGCGCGTGCGCCATCTCGGCCCACAAGCCCTGCAGTGCCGACCCCGTGGCCGACGAGGCATCGATCGAAGCCGCGTCGACGACCTCGACCGCATCCCAGCCATCGCCTTCGAAGGCCAGCGCCGGCCAGCTGAGCTGGGTGATGCCGTCAACCGGGGCGTACAGGCCCAGCCGTTCGGCCACCTGCATGTGGCGGGAACTGGGGAAGCCGAAACCCACGGCATGGCGGCGGCCCCAGCCGATCTCGCATTCCAGCAGCGTGGCGGCGACGTCGTGCAGCGGCAGGCGCCGGCCCAGGCCACCGTTGGCCGCGGGCGCCACCATCACGTCACCCACCTGGCAGCCCAGGCCAGGCTGGCCCATCAGCAGCAGCGTCCGCGTCAGCCCGCCGTAGTGGGCCAGCATCTCGCTGCCGCGGTACAGGCCCACCGCCACGCCTTGGCCATGGCCGTACTTCCACTGCCATTCGGGCGCGGTCATCGGGTGGCCGAAGACACGCTCGAACAGCTGGCGCATGGCCGGCGCATCGGCGGCTTCCACCCGCGCCAGGCGCAGCGCCGGCACGCTGGTGCGCTGCAGCCGCAGCAGGCGGTAGGCCAGCACGCCTTCGGCCAGCAGCCGGGCGCGCGCTTCCGCAGCCGCGATGGCCGCCTGGCGCGGCGCCGGGCCGCGGCCGGCATGGGCCAGCCGGCGCTGCAGCAGGGGGTAGCTGGGCAGGGCTTCGCGGCTCAGGTCTTGTTCGGCCTGCAAGCGCCAGCCGAAACGCCTGGCCAGCGCCGTGAACTCATCCAGCCGGGGCGCCACGGTGTGCTCCGGACCGCCGGTGCGCAGGGCGAACAGGTCCAGCACCCGCATCTGTGCGCCCACGTCCAGGCCCAGCCGGTCGGCGGCCTCGAACCAGACCAGCGAGCTTTGGTGCTGCAGGCCGTCGTGCAGCACCAGGGCGCTGGAACCCGCTTCGCGCAGAAGCGCCAGCGGGCGCGCCAGTGCCGCATCCACGTCCTCGCCAGGGTGCAGGAACAGCCCATGGTGCGGCAGCGTGCACCCCTGCAGGCAGCCGGGCGGTGGCGTCGCGAACGGATCGACACCGAACAAACCCATTTCCGGCGCAGGCAAAGGCCAGGGCAACTCAGCCACCGTCATGCCAGCGATGCGGCAGTGACACCACGCCTTGCTCGACATGGTCCTGCACCACCTCGACCGTGGCCACGTGTTCGGCCGATGCATAGACGTGGATCGCACGGTCGCACAGCACATACACCGACACCGTGTAGCGCCCTTTCAGCAAGGGCAGCGCCGGGAAGGTGACGCCCACGCGCACCAGCCCGGCCGCGTCGCGCTTGAGCGCAGCGCCGTCGATCCAGTTGCCCACGCTGGCCAGGGCCCGCCCGTCGGCGCCGTGCAGCACCACGCCCACGGTCGGGCAAGGAATGCCGGGATCGCTGCGGAAGCTGGTGGTGACGACGAGGTCGTCGACGCCGTTGCGGAAGGCCTGGCCGTCGGGCGGCGGGCGCACTTGCACCTGCTGCAACGCGGCCGATGGTGAATCGAAGCGCTGCGCCTGGGCCGGCATGTCGCCGCTGCCGCCCTGTTCGCGCCGCGCCAGCCATTCCGAATACTCCACCGTCACCGCATGCGCCGGTCCGTCCAGGCGCACCGTGCCGCCTTCCAGCCACAAGGCCCGCGTGCACAGTGCCTCGACCTGGAACATCGAATGCGAACAGAACAGGATCGTCGTGCCGCGATCCTTCAGCGCCATGATGCGCTCGTAGGACTTGCGCGCGAAGGCACCGTCGCCCACCGAGAGCGCTTCGTCGACGACCAGGATCTCCGGGTCGACGCTGGTGGCCATGGAAAAGGCCAGGCGCACGAACATGCCGCTGGAATAGCTGCGCACCGGCTGGTCGATGAATTCGGCGATGCCGGCAAATTCCACGATGCCGTCCATGCGCCGATTCACCTCGGCCGCCGACAGGCCCAGCAGGGGGCCGTTCAGGCGCACGTTCTCGCGCCCGGTCAGTTCGGGGTTGAAGCCTGCGCCCAGCTCCAGCAGCGCCGCCACGCGGCCCTGCACCCGGCGTTCGCCGCGGCTGGGCTGCAGCACGCCGCAGACGATCTGCAACAGCGTGGACTTGCCGGCGCCGTTGCGGCCGACGATGCCCACCACCTCGCCCCGCCGGATGCGCAGGTCCACCCGGTGCAGCGCGTCGTATTGCCGGCCCTGGGCCGTGCGCCCGCTGAGCTGCTGCCACAGCCGGCGCCAGGGTTGAGACTCCAGCGAATAGCTCTTGGCCACGTCGCGCAGATCGATCACGACGTCGTCGGTGGTGGGCGCCAAGCTCATACCAGGTCGGCGAAACCCGGGCGCAGCCTGGCAAAGGCCCAGCGTGCGAAGAAGAAGGCCAGCACCAGCACCACCGCCTGCACCACCGCCACCTGCAGGTTCAGGGCGTCGCCGAACCAGGCCATGCGGAAGAGTTCGATCGGCGCCGACAGCGGGTTGATCATGAGGATGAAGGCCAGTGCCGGCGGCGCGGCGTTGACGGGGTAGAACACCGGCGACAGGAACAGCAGCCCGGTCATCGCCAGCGGCACCAGATGCTGCAGGTCGCGCAGGTAGCAGCCGAACGCCGCCAGCAACAGGGCCACGGTGTACTGCAGCAGCAGTGTCCAGGCCAGCGCCAGCGGTAGCCACAGCCAGCTGGCGCGCACGCCTTCGCCCAGCACCAGCACCATCAGCGCCAGCACGCCCAACTGCAGCAGCATGTGCAGCGCCACCTGCATGAGCAGGCCCACGCACAACAGGTCCAGCGGGAACACCACCCGCTTGACGAGATTGGCGTTGTCCTGGATCAGCCGCGTGGCCCGCCCGGCCACTTCGGCCACCGCCGAAAACACCGCCAGCCCGGCAAACAGGCGCATCACGAACCCGAAGCCGTCGGCCTGCCCGGGCAAGGCGCCGCCCCAGCGCGCCTGGAAGACGCCGCGGAACACCAGGGTGTACACCGCCACCATGGCCAGCGGCGCCAAAAGTGCCCAGGCGACACCGGCGACGCTGCCACGGTAACGCGCCAGGATGTCGCGCTTGGCCAGGGGCCAGGCGAGCATCAGGTGGGCGAATCCGGTGGCGGCCATGGCGTGTTCAGCGCACCTGCAGGACCGAGGTCACGACGACGTTGTTCACCGGCAGGTTCTGCAGGATGGGGTCGGCCGCGGTCGTCGCCACCTGGCCCACGGCGTCGAGGACGTCCTGCCCTTCGATGACCGTGCCGAACACGGCGTAGCCCGGTTGTTCGTCGCTGATGCGGTCGAATTCGGGGTTGTCCCTGAGGTTGAAGTAGTACTGCGCCTGGGCCGAATTCGGCTGCGCCGTGCGCGCCATTGCGATGGTGCCGCGCAGGTTCTTCAGGCCGTTGTTCGACTCCAGCGCAATGGGCGGGAATATCGGTGCCTTCGGCGTGGGGCCGGAGGTGTAGCCGCCGCCCTGGGCGATCTGCCCCCGCAGCACGCGGTGGATGAGGGTGTCGCGGTAGAAGCCGGCTTCGACGTAGGCCATGAAATTCGCGGCCGTCAGCGGCGCCTGCCGCGGGTCGATCTCGACCAGGACGTTGCCGGTGCTGCCATCGCGCCTGATCGCGAACGACACCCGCGGCAGGGGCACGTTCAGCGACACCCGGCCCAGTTCCTTGCCGTCGGACATGCGGATGCGCGGCGACATCTCGCCCACGCCGCGCACCAGGCAGCTGAACTGAACCTGCGAGTCGGTGGCACCGTTGGAGCGGGTGACGTTCTCGCAGGGCAGGCCCTCCACGGTCATGAACAACGTCGGGTCGGCCAGGCCGGAACCGTTGGCGGTGATGGTGGCCGTGCGGGCATAGGCCAGGCCACTGGCCGAGATGGTGCTGATCGACGGGCCGTTGCCGCCGCCACCGCAGGCGCTGAGGACCAGGCCCAGGATCAACAGGAAACCGCCGCGGGTGATGAATCGCTGTGCTGTGCTCATGGCTTCTTCGGTTCGGTGGCATCTGCGGCGGCGCCGACGAGGAAGCGGTCGACGTCGGCCGCCACTTCCTGCATCGGCATGCCCGCGCGCAGCATCAGGCGCACGCGGGACAGCAGGGTTTCGCTGCGCGCCTGGGTCAGGTCGCGTGCAGCCGAGAAATACACGGCCTGGGCTTCGGCCAGCTCGCTGTTCGTGCCCAGTCCGGTTTCCAGAGCGCGGCGCGCGCCCTGCACCGCCAGGGCCGTGGACTCCAGCGCCCTCAGGTACGAGGCCACCCGCTTTTCGCCATTGACCACGGCCTGGTAGTGACGCTGGATATCGACCTCGATGGTCTCCCGTTCCTGGCGCAGTTCCTCGGCGACCTGCGCCTCGCGCAGGGTGGCTTGCTTGACGCTGGCGTCGACCCCACCACCGTTGAACAGGGGCACGCTCAGCTGGACACCGATGGAGCGGATCGAGGTGACCTGCCCCACGGTGTTGGACGCGTCGTTTTCGTTGCGCCCGACGCTGGCCACGAGGTCGAGCTTGGGCAGGTGGCCGGCGGTCTGGCGGCGCGTGAACTGGCGCGCCACTTCGCGCGCGCGCTCCTGGGCCTGCAGGTTGGGGCTCTGGCGCATGGCCAGCTCGATCCAGTCGCCCAGGCGTTCCGGAAACAGGGGCACGGTCGCATGCGCCGGGGGCAGCATCTGCGTCTTGGGCTGGACGATGCCCGTCAGTCGCTCCAGCCGGCTGCGGGTCACGTCGACCAGGTCGACGGCCTCGATCAGGCGGGTGCGGGCCACGTCGACGGTGGCCTGGGCCTGTGCCACCTGGACACGCGTGCCTTCGCCCCGGTCCAGGCGCCGCACCGCCTGTTCGGCCTGCATGGCATAGGCCTGCACCTGCGATTCGGTCAGGCGACGCGTGTCTTCGGCCACCAGCACCTGCACATAGACCGTTGCAAGCCGCTCGACCAGGTCCAGCCCCTGGCTGCGGAACACCGCCTCGGCCACCTCAGACTGGGCCTGGGCCTGGCGGAAACCGCTGATTGCGTCGAAGTTGAACAGCGGCATGCGCATGTTCAGGCTGACCTGGGGTGCTCTGTAGTCCAGCGGTACGCGCACTTCCTGGTTCTGAGCGTTGGGAAAACTGCGCGAGCCGGCCACGGCAGATTCGTTGGCCGTCAAGGCCACCACGGGCAGCAGCTGGGCCCGCGCGATCGGCACGCCGTAGCGCGCGGCGTCGTACTCGAAGCCCGCCGCACGGAACGGAGCGTCGTTCATCTGCGCCGCCTGCAGGGCTTCGCTGAAGCTCATGGCCTGGGCCTGGGCGGCCCACAGCAGCAGCAGTGCCGTGGCCAGGGTACGGATGGACAGCAGGCGCCGGGGCACCCGGGGTTGGCGGTGCTTCATCATTGCTCGGTCATCGACGCTGCGATGCGCTTGACCAGCGGCTGCAGCAGGTAAGTCATCAGCGAACGCTCGCCTGACTTGATCAGGATGTCGGCCGTCATGCCGGGCAGTACGACGTTGTTGCCCAGGGCCTTCAGGCCTTCGGGCGTGAGCTCGACACGCGCCGTGTAGAAGGAGTTGGAGACACCGTTGTGGGTCTCGGTGACGACGTCGCCCGACAGCGAGATCATCCGGCCCAGCACAACCAGGTGCGGAGTCGCGGCGAAGGCCGAGAAGCGCACCTCGACCTCGTTGCCGACTTTCACGCGGTCGATGACCTGGGGCGGAATCTTCACGTCGAGTTTCAGCGTGGCATCGGCCGGCAGGATGTCCATCAGTTGCTGGCCCGAACTGACGACGCTGCCCGGCCCGCCGACGGCCAGCCCGATGACCTGGCCAGCCACCGGCGTCTTGATCTGCATGCGGTCGAGCTCGATGGTGACCGCGTTCAGCTTCTCCTCGTTCGCCTGCACTTCGCTGCGCAGTTCCGCCAGCATGCCCGAGGCCTCACGCGCGTACTCCTGCTGGCGCTGGGCGATGCGCAGCCGGGCTTCGGCCACCGTGCTCTGCAGACGCAGGATGTTGGCTTCCAGGTCGGCCAGCGAAGAGCGCAGCTCGGCCTGCGACTGTTCCAGTTGCAAGGCCTGGTTGCGCGGTGCAAAGCCTTCGTCTGCCAAGGCCCTGACGCCCGCCAGCTGCTGCGTCTGCAGGCCCTGCTGGGCACGGCGCGCCTGCACCACCTGGCGCAGGCCGGCCAGCTGAAGCTCGTTGTTCGTGATGGCCTCGCGCATGGCGGCAAGCTCGGCCGTGTGCGCGGCGCGGCGCGCCTCGAACAGCTGCTTCTGCACGGTCATGAACTGCTGGCTCATGGCGTCGTCGGGCTTGAGCAGGTCGGGGTGGAACTCCAGCGTGCGGGCGCCCGAGATCTCGGCCAGCAGCCGGCTTTCCATGGCGCGCTGCGACAGGTAGTTCTGGCGGATGCTCTGGAAACTGGCCCGGGTAGTGGCGGGGTCGAGTTCGACCAGCACGTCGCCAGCCTTGACGATGTCGCCGTCCTTGACCAGTCGTTCGCGCACCACGCCACCCTGGATGTGCTGGATGGTCGTACGCCGCGATTCCACCGCCACCGTGGCCGGCGCCGGCACGCCTTCGTCCAGCGGCGCCCAGATGGCCCAGGCCATGAACAGGCCAAAGCCGACGATCAGCGACCAGAAGCCCAGCCGGATGGGCGTGCGCGTGTCGGTCAGGCGTTCGGCTTCGATGGCTTCGGCACCCTTGCCGGCAACGGCAGGGGCGGGCATGCGGACGTCGATCGTTCCGCCTTCGGATGTTTTGATGTTCATGGCTTTGCGTTGACTGCGGGAACCTGCTGGCCGGGCGCTGGCGCGGCCGTGACCGGGCCGAACTGCGCGACGCGCCCGGCGTCGAGCACGAGCACTCGGTCGGCCAGGCTGAGCAGGTTTTTCTGGTGGACGATCATGAAGACGGTACGACCCTTGGCTTTCAGGGCCTGGACGGCGCGACCCAGGGCCGCCTCGCCCTGGTCGTCGAGGTTGGCGCTGGGTTCGTCCAGCACCACGATGGCGGGCTGGCGCAAGAGCGCGCGGGCCAGGCCCAGGCGCTGGCGCTGGCCACCGGAAAGCGTGTCGCCGGCCTCGCCCACGGGCGTGTCGTAACCCTTGGGCATGCGCAGCACCATGTCGTGAATGCCGGCCGCCTGGGCCGCGAGGATGACTTCGCCCGAGTCGATCTTTTCGAAGCGCGCGATGTTGTCGGCGATGCTGCCTTCGAACAGTTCAACGTCCTGCGGCAGGTAACCGATCTGCGGACCCAGCGATGCCCGCGGCCAGGCGCGGATGTCGTGGCCATCAATGAGCACCTGCCCCGTGGCGCCGGGCCAGATGCCCAGCAGGCAGCGCGCCAGCGTCGACTTGCCAGCCCCTGAAGGACCGACGATGGCCACGACTTCGCCGGCGCGGAATTCCAGGTCGATGCCGTGCAGGATGGGGGTCTTGCGGCCGGGGGCCGTGGCCGTCAAGCCTTTCAGGCTGATCTGGCCACGCACTTCGGGCAGGGGCGGATCGACCGGCTGCGTCGTCTGGGCGTCGAGCAGCTCGTTCAGGCGGCGGTAGGAGGCCTGAGCGTCGGCGAACTGGCTCCAGCTTTGCACGATGAGCCCGACCGGACGCAGCGCGATGCCCATCAGCGAGTTCGCGGCCACCATCGCGCCAGCGCTGATCTTGCCGTCGATGACCAGCAGGGCGCCCAGCGACAGCATCAGGCCCTGCTGGGTGTATTGCATCCACTTCATCGCCGACTGCACCCGGGCGGCCATTTCCTGCGACTGCGCCTGCTGTTCCAGGAAACGCTCGTTCAGCGCCATCCACTGCGTGCGCAGATTCGACTGCATGCCCATGGCTTCGACCGTCTCGGCGTTCCTGAACTTGGCCTGCAGGTACTGCGAGGCCTCCAGGCCCAGCTTCTGTCCGGCCTTGATGCTTCGCATCTGCATGCGGTGAGCGCCAAAGCCCATCACCAGCTGGACGACGGCAAACACCACCGACAACCAGCCCAGCCAGGGGTGCAGCAGGAACAGCGCGCCGATGAACACCAGGGTCCAGGGCGTGTCGACGACGGCGAAGACACCGTTGCCGGTGAGGAACTGACGCAGTGCGTTCAGGTCGCTCAGGGGCTGCGTGGGCAGCTGGCGCTGCTGGTTCAGCTGCGCGGTGAAGCCGGCCGTGAACACACGTTCGTTCAGGACTTCGTCGAAGCGGTTGCCGGCGCGCACCAGCAACCGCGAACGCAGCCATTCGGCGAAGGACATGATGCACAGGAACAGCACCATGAACACCGTGACGGCCACCAGCGTGAGCATGTTGCCGCTGAACATGACACGGTCGAAGACCTGCAGCATGTAGATGATGGGGGTGAGCATCAGCACGTTGGCAAAAGCGCTGAACACGACGATCCAGAGCACCTCGCCACGGAATGTCCACAGCACCTGGTCGATGCTGTTGCGCCGGCCCGAGGCGGGCGCAGCAGGGCGCGTGTCGCCGGCTGTACCCAAGGTTGCGCGCGGTGTCAGCGTGCTCATGCCGAGGCTCCCTGTGTCGTCAGCGCGGGCTGCGCAGGCTGCGCTGCCACCATGCGCGCGGCCTGCGCGCGCAGGGCCTGTTCGTTGGCGGCCTTGACGGCGTTCAGGACTTCGTCCTTCGTGCCGAACTGCAGCACCGCGCCGTCCTGCAGCACCAGCAGGCGGTCGGCGGCCATCAGCAGGTTGCTGCGGTGGGTGATGGCCACGATGGTCACCTTCTCGGACTTCAGTTCCTTCAGCAGCGCCTGCAGTTCGCGGTCGCCGGCTTCGTCCAGACTGGCGTTCGGCTCGTCCAGCACGATGAATTTGGGTGAACCGTAGATGGCGCGGGCCAGGCCCAGGCGTTGCCGCTGGCCGCCTGACAACACGGCACCGTCGGCGCCAATCTGGGTGTCGAAGCCCTCGGGCAGCGCTTCGATCATGGCCGTGATGCCCACCCGGTTGGCGGCTTCGCGCACCTTGTCCAGGTCGACCCGGCCAAAGCGGGCGATGTTCTCGGCCACGCTGCCGTCGAACAGCTCGACGCCTTGGGACAGGTAGCCCACATGGGCACCCAGTTCCCACTTGGGCCAGGTGTAGACATCGGCTCCGTCCAGGCGAACCTTGCCGACTTGCCCGCCCCACACGCCGATCAGGGCCCGGGCCAGGGTGCTCTTGCCCGCGGCAGACGGGCCCACCACCGTGAGCAGCTCACCAGGCCTGGCGAAGAAGCTGACGTTCTTCAGCACCGGCGCCTCGGCTCCAGGCGGGGTGAGCGTCAGGGCCTCGACGCTGAGGTGGCCTTGCGGCGCGGGCAGCGGCAGCTGGAATTCAGGTGCAGGGACATCCGACAGCAGCTGTGCCAGCCGTGTGTGAGCCGACATCACGCCCCCGATCTGCCGCCACTGGCCGACGATCTGCGCCATCGGCGCCATCACCCTTCCGCCCAGGATGCTGGCAACGATGACCATGGCCATGCCGCCGTTCAAGCTGTTGCCCAGGGCCGCCCAGGTGGCCAGGCCCAGCAGCAGGGAACCCATCAGCAGCCCGATCAGCTTGGATTGCGTGCCCATGGCCGAGGCGCTGTCGGAGGCGTCCGACAGCTTGCCCAGGAAGCGCCGCTGCGTGGCCATCCAGCGCGTGAACATGGTGTGCTGCATGCCCATGGCTTCGATGACCTGGGCGTTGCGCAGGGTGGCTGATGCCTTCAACTGTGCTGCGGCCTGGGCGCCATTGGCTTCACCATAAGGCCGCGCGCCGCGCACATGCTGCAGCCAGCCGATGCCCAGCTGCAACAAGGCCAGCACGGTGGCGAGCAATCCCACCCAGATGTTCATGGCGTACAACAAGGCCAGGCAGAGCAGCGACGAGGGCAGGTCCATCACGCCCGTCACCGCAGGGGAGTGCACGAAATCCGCCAGCGTCTTCACGTCGGAGACCGCCTGCACGCTGCCGCTGGGCAGCTTGCGCAGGTTGGCGGTGAAGCTGGCATGGAAGACCCGCGGCAACAGCTTTGCATTGACATCCGCCGCGGCGCGGCGCAGCGCCCTGGACCGGGCCAGTTCCAGCAGTTCCAGCACCACGTAGATGCACAGGGCAGCCAGCAACAGCCAGCCCATGGTCCCGACATTGCGGCTGTTCAGCACGCGGCCGTAGACCTCGAACATGTACCAGGAAGGTGCCAGCACCAGGACACCGGTGACGAGGCTCAGGCGAATGGCCTGCCAGTACTGCGGACGCGGGCCGGACAGCACGCCGCGCAATTGGCGCGTGCCACTGGCGCGGCTCTCGGGGGTGGAGGCTAGTTTCATGGGGCAGTTCGGTTCTGTCGGGGGGGCGCGGCAGGCAGCCTGGCGGCTTCAGGGATCGGGCTTTCAGGCACGGTGGGGCCGTGCAGGACAAGCAGGTAATGGGGCATTTCGTCGGCTGCAGCTTCGCGTTCGGACGTGGACAGGGCGGCGCCCTCCTCGCCTTCGGCGCCAGGCACGCTGGCAGATGGCTCGGCGCCGTCGCCGAAGGTGAAGCTCAGCTGGAACTGGTTGTCGCGGAACAGCAGTACCACTTCGCGCAGGCGGGCGGTACGAAAACGCTGTTCGTCGACGGGTGCCAGAGGCAGGTTGAAGCGCATGCGTCCGTCCAGCGTGTACATCGACGCAACGCCGTCGCGCAGGCTCAGCGTGTGGCGGTCGAAGTAGACCGGCGACTGCGGCAGGAACTGCAGCCTGGGCAGAGGCCTGCCCGCCAGACGGGTGAGGTTGAAGGGGCTGCTGGGATGCTGATAGACCCAGCGCGAAGCCCGGGACACCGAATAGAGGGCATTGCAGATCATCTGCGAGCCCAGGGCCGGAAATTGTTCGCGCATGGCCCGGTAAGCCAGGTGATGCAGACCCACGCGATTCCAGCAGCCGGTTTGCTGCACCACGGGTGCCAGCGCATTGCAGACCTGCGCGAAGGCAGCCTGTAGCTCCAGCAGCCGGGCATGCTGGGCCGGCGTGGTTTGCAGGCGGATGTGGAGCACGGAATTCATATAGGAAGCCAAGTGTAACGGCTTCCTATATGAATTGCTCCAAACTGTTGTGTGTTTCAAACGAACGGCTGGCGCGTGATCAGCCTCGTTTTCGATGGTCCGACTTGGGCTCTGAGCGCGGTCAATGAGCAGGCGAAAAAAAACCGCGCTGTGAACAGCGCGGTTTGTAGTGAGTCGCCCCCGCCTGGCGGAGAGGGCGACATCACGGTCGGGATCAGCCGCCCATCAGGACGCTGCCGAAGTTGTCGGTGGTCAACGAAGACCACAGCGTATCGGCCAGGTCGATCGTGCCGGCCAGGGTGGCCGAAACGCTGCCTGCGCCCACGCCAGCGGCGTCGGTCACGGCATAGACCTTGCCGACGTTGGTGGCAGCGTCGAAAGCGATGTACACGTGCGTCTTCGCAGTGGCCGAGTCGGTGAACAGGGCTGCAACCAGTGCGGCCGTGCCGTTGGTGGCCGCGACTTCTTCAGCCACGTTCACCGAGCGGTTCACGTCGAACGCGGTCGACAGGGTCGTGCCACCCAGCGCAGCGAAGTTCAGGACGTCACCACCCGTAGCCAGCGAGCCGGCGCGGAAGTGAACGATCGTGTCGTTGCCGAAGGCCGCACCGAACACCACCATGTCGTTGCTCGACAACAGGGCCGTGCTGCCCGAAGTCGTGCCCAGAACGATGACGTCGTTGTCAGCACCCGGGGTGACGGTGTTGTCGCTGGTGCTGACGCTGGCCGCACCGCGCACTTCGGTGTTGCCACCCAGTGCGCCGGTTTCGGCGAAGCGGTCGGTGTAGTCGCCCTTGGTGTCGAAAGCCTGCTTCGCAGTGGCCATCGCAGCCAGAACCGCACCTTCGTTTGCAGCAACGCCGTAAACGGCGGCTGCAGCCGAGATGTCGGAAGGAGCCACAGCACCCACGACGGGGACAGCAATCGTGATGCTCAGGTTGGCTTCAGTCGCCTGACCGTCGATCAGCGAGGTGATGGTCAGGCTGTTCGCGGGGCCGTCAGCCGCAACGATGAGCTTGTTCAGCACCGCGTTGTTGTTGATGGCGTCCTTAATGGCCTGGTTCACCTGCAGGTCGCTGGTACGGTAGTTGGTGCTGGGCACCGTCACCACCGAAGTCAGGCCCTTGAAGTCCACCGTCAGGCGGGTCGCGAACAGGTTGTACGAGTTGTTCAGATCCGAGCGCAGATCGAAGATGTTGCGCTCATCGTTCACAGCCAGTGCGTAGCCCGAGCCCGGTGCGGTCGACACTGCCAACTGGTTGGAAGTGTTCAACACCCAGACAGCGTTGCTGGTACCAGCCGTGGTGCCTGCGACAAAGCCTTCGGCGGCAGAAACCGCCTGGTCACGGGCGAATGCCGTAGCCGCAGCGATGGACTGCAGAGTCGCCAGTTGGGCCTGTGCATCGGCCACCGCAACGTTGCTGGTGCGTTGCAGCGCCGCGATTTGCACGTCGACCTGGTTGACCTTTTCGACCAGTGTCAGCACGCCGGCAGCGCCCGTTGCAACAGCGTCCAGTGCGATCTTGGCCGCACCGTTGATGACGTTGTTGAACACCGCGTTGGTGGTGATGATCTGGAAGTCCAGGTCGCTCACGCCCACTGCCAGCGCTGCGCTCAGGGCCGTGAGGCCCGACTGTTGAGCCAGCAAAGGACCCAGCGTGCCGGTGGTCGGCGTGCCGGTGAACGTGGTGACAGCGTTGGCTGCTGCAGTGGCTGCGGCAATAGCCTCTGCCGAACCCACCGCGTCCTGAGCAACCGCCTCAGCGTCCGCGAGGACGGGGTCGATACCGGCAAAGTTCGCTGCCGTACGAACAGCGGCGTTGTCGGCGTTGATCGCAGCGGTCAGGTTGGCCTGGGCCGTGGTGTTGGCGTTCGTTGCCGCGTTGATCGCCGGAGCCAGGATGAGCTGGATGGCAGTCACGTCAGCGGCGTCGATAGCGCCGGCACCGATTGCAGTCTCGAGAGCCTGCGCCTCGGCCACCGTGCGCGAACCGTTCGCAACTGCGGTCTTCAGCGCAGCGATCCAGGCCGGCTGCGCCGCACCCAGGACCAGAGCCGCATTCAGTGCTTGCAGACCAGACAGGATGGTGGCAGTACCGGCAGCGCTGGCGGCGCCGTCGTAAGCACCGCTGACCAATACGGTGTTGTTCACCACGTCGGTCTGCGTTGCGTTCAGCAGCGGAGCGTACGTGCCCACGGCCGCATCAGCAGCAGCAGCGGTTGCAGCAGCCGAGCGGTTGGCATTGATGTACGACTCCAGCAGGTTGTTGCCTGCAGTGAACTCGGCCAGCGTCAGCGTGGCGGATGCCGGTGCCGTGCCTGCCGTGAAGGTGGCGTTGCCAATCACCGTCGTTGCCGGGGTGACTGCCGATCCAACCCGCGTGCCGTAGGCGGTGAACAGGGCCACCACCTGGTCGGCCGTCAGCGCGCCAGGGGCGGCGACGGTGATGCCGGCGTTGTACGCGGCAAGGATGGCCGTCTCCAGGTCGCCCTTGGTGGGCAGTGCCGGGTTCGGGTTGGCGGGAACAGCCGGGTCGGTGAAGCTGACGGGCGTCACCAGGTTCAGCGTGTTCAGCGCGACTTCACGGGCCTGCAGCACGGCGGCGCTGGTGCTGTTCGACAGCGCGCGCGCAGCGTTGGCAGCAGCCAGTTCAGCGGCGGCGGCAGCAGCGTAGACGCGACCTGCGTCGTTCTCCGAACCCTGGTTGATGGCCTGGGTGCCGGTGTTGTCGACGTAGATGGTGTCCGTGCCCGAACCGCCGAAGATGATGGCGTCGCCAGCACCCGGGGTACGGATGGTGTCGTTGCCGTCACCGCCGTCGATGCGGACGTTGGCGTTCAGCTTCTGGTTGTTGTACCAGTTCTGGAAGCCACCATTCAGCGGGTCGATGCGGACGCTGATGGTGTCGTTGCCGGCACCACCTGCCAGGTTGAACGTGAAGTCTTCACGGCCGGACATGATGGTGTTGCGGCTGCTGGCAATGCCAGAGTCGATGGCGACCGTCATGCTGTCGTTGCCCACACCACCGGTGTAGATGAAGTCAGCCACTTGCGTGGTCTGGCCCGGGGTGGAGGTGTTGTCGCCGGCCGGGTTCGGCTGGGTGTCGCGGGTCAGGATGTACTTGGCGAACGAAGCGGCCGTAACAGCGGCGTCGAACGTGACCGTGCCGCGCATCGCGGAAGCGTCGATCAGGCGAACGTCGTTGAAGCCGAAGTCGTCGTGCTGAGCGACAGCACCAGGCAGCGCGCCGGCCTGGCTGGCGGCGTTGTTGGGGGCACCGGTGACGGCGCCGCCGGCATTGCCCAGAATCGACACGTTGCCGCTGGCAGTGCCGTTCTTCAGAACGACTTCCTTCAGCCAGTTGTTGGTCGAGTCGACGTTCTGCAGGCGGCTGGTGCGCTCAACGGTGATTTCGAAGCGGTCGACACCACGCGAGGTCGAGGTTTCACCGACCGACAGGCCACCGATGACCAGGTCGCCGCCCGTGCTGCCACGGCCCACGTCGTCCAGGATGATGGTGCTGGTCACGAGGTCGTTCGTGGCCGAAGAACCGGCGAACTGGTTGGTGAACAGGTTGGAGTTGGCCGGCACGCCTTGCGAGGCGATCCAGTTGCCGATGCCGAAGGTGGCATTGGTGGCCGACAGCACGATCGAGGTGCCGGTGACGGCAGCCAGGGTCTGCGAGTCATTCACCGTGAAGGTGCTGCCCAGGGCGGCGGTGACGACACCCGCGGTCAGGACGTTGGCAGCCAGCTGCGCCTGGATGGCGGACAGCAGTGCCGGGTAGGTGGTGGCATTGCCGATGGCCGGGCTGGTCAGGAAGACCAGGGTGCCGTTCAGCGTGAAGCTGATGCCGTCGTACGGCGAGTCCAGCAGCGGGGTGGCGGCAGTGGCGGCAGCACCGGCGGCCTTCAGGTCGATGACCTGCAGGGTCAGCGACGAGCTGCTGGTGCTGTTGGCACGCAGCGAAGCCTGGTCGAAGTACACGCCGAAGTCGACGTTACCCGGATCGCTTTGCGTGAAGGCGATCGTGATGTCCTTCGTGATCTGCGCCGGCAGGATGCGCACGTCTTCGACGATGAGGTCGGCGCGGCTGTTGTTCGACTCGAAGCGGTTCACGCCGACCATGCGCTCGGCATCGATGGTGACGCGGTTCTCGTTGGAAACGTTGTTGTCGCCAGATTCGGTTGCACGGGACTGTGCACGGACAACAAAGGTTTCGATGTTTCGCGTGATGGGGGTGACCGCCTGAGTGGCTGAGTTCCCCATGTCGGCGTACAGCGTGTCGGTACCGGCACCACCGTCGACGAAGTCACCGCTTTGCAGCGTGTTGGCGTTGTCGAAGATGTAGGCGTTGATCGTATCGTTGCCGGCCGTGGCGGTGATGTTGTCCTGGCCGGTCAGCATGAAGAAGCTGGTGGCCGAAGGCAGGTTGCCCAGGACGGCGTCGGGGTTGCCGATGGTGCCCGAGTAGGCAGCGGCAGCGGCGACCTTGGCGTTGAAGTCGTTGGCCGAAGCGCCGAAGGCGGGGTTGGTGCCCAGACCGGCGAACAGGTTGATGGCGTTGGTCAGGATGGCACCACGGGCGGTAGGCGCCACGGAGTCCATCTGCGCCACCAGGAATGTGGTGGCTTCGGTGGCGGCTGCACCCGTCAGACCCAGGTTGCCCACGACCATCGCTGCAACGGCAGCGTTGCTCACGCCCGTGTAGCTGGCGTTGAACGCGTTGTTGATGATGACGTCGAGGTTGCCACCGTTCGCGTTGAACTGACCCAGCACGGCTTGCGTCGTGGCGTAGCCCAACTTCAGACCCCAGATCCCGGCTGCGGCGCGTGCGACTACGGTATTGATAAATGCCATTTATGAAGCTCCTAGATAGTTACCTGACGGATGCAGATTTCTTTGCAAAGAAATCGAATGTGACTGACCTTTGTCCTGCTCACACTCGACTCAGAGCCCGCGTGCGTTGGCGCTGAACCGAATGAAGTGCAAGCCTTGATCGTCTGCTGAGAGTTTCCCGTGGCCGGCTGTTTGTCGATGTGATGCCGATCACAAGAAGGAGCTGGTTTTGAAATGCACACGCGAAACGCATCTGCAAGACGACCACCTCCTACCTTTCGCCGCGCGATTATGGCACCGTGTAACTGGCTTCCCCACGTGTTCGTGGGGGCAGGAAGTGCAGGTTTACCGTGCTTTTGTTGCAAAACGGCAACGGTTTGAGCCCGGATCACCATGCCCATCGCAGACCGGCGTAAACGCTATCGGCGCGGTAGCTGAAAAGCTTGAGGTTGCTTTCCTGGTTCACCTGCTGCCATTGAAGCGTTGCCGACAAGCCCTTCCAGCCGAAATCGTCCAGCGGCTGCTGCAGTTCGGCGCTGAACTGGTGCAGCCGCAGCCAGCGCACGGCGTTTTGCTCCAGCAGCGCGCTGAAACCCGTTTCGTCCTTGACGCGGCTCAGACGCAGGCCCAGGTCGAGCTGGGTGCGCCCGGCCACGGGGCCTGCCAGCCGCAGGCCTGCACCCTGCAAGCGTTGCATGCCGCCCGGGCGCGTCGCGGATTCCGGACGGTCCTGCCCCTGGCTGTAGGCTGCAGACAGGGCCCAGGTCGGTGCGAAGGGCAGCGCGCAGCGGATGTCGGCTGCCCAGACGGAGGTCGAGGCGTCGAGCTGGGTGCTTTGCGCCTGCTCCCTCTGTTCGTGCACATAGGACAGCCGCCCCCGGCAGCCGTTGGACGCCGCGTCCAACGCTGCACCCAGCCGCAGCAGCCGATAAGGTTCGTTCAGCGGCCCGCTGACCCAGGATGCACTGCCGTCGAGCAGGCCGCTCCAGCTTTTGCCGCCGATGGCCAGCTGCTGTACCCACTGGACCTGGCGCCAGTCGGTCTCGGGCTCCGCCAGCGAACGTCGCGAATTCATGTTCAGACCCGAGCGCAGCACCACGCCCGCGACTGGCGCATAGCCCAGTTGCAGGGCTGCCGACGCCAGGCTTGCGGCCGCCTTGCGGGGTGTGCTGATGACGGGCAGCACCAGCGGCCCTTCCGGGATGGACAGTGTCAGTTCCGTCAGGCTGGGCGAGCGGTCGAGATTGCTTTCGTACCCCAGCTGCAGCTGGACTTCGCCCTGGAAACCCCAGGTCTGGCGCTGCGCAAGGGGCGCGCCCAGTCGGGCCTGTGGCAGCTGGAAGCGAGAGGCATCGTCAGGCGGGCTGAGCTTGGCGCGCAGCGCCGCCGGCAGGTCGCTGCGCACCAGCAGCCGGGCCGCCAGCTCGCGCAGCGCGGCCGGTTCGCCCAGGGCGTCCAGCGCCAGCGCATGGTCGGCCTGCACGCCCAGGTTTCCTGGGTCCAGCAGCACCGCCCGTTCCAGCCAGGTCAGCGCCTCGGCGTGTTCGCCGTCTTCGAGCAGCAGGCCGCCGAAAGCGGCCAGGAAGTCGGCGTCGCCGATGCATGCGCGCAAGCCCAGGCGCATTCTGGCAATGTGAAGCCGGCGTGTGGCGGTGCCGCCAGGCCAGGCGGCTGGCGCCAGCCGCGCGCACTCGCTGCGCGGGTCGGCTGCTTGCGGGCTGGGCGCAGCAGCTGGTTCGGGGGCCACCTGGGCGGGCGTCTGGGCCAGCACGGCCGAGATCGACGCCAGCCCCAGGGTCGACACTGCGGCCGCCGCACGCACCACGAAAGGAACCTGACGCCTGCGAAGGGCGCCGTCCCGTCGGGACCGCCGATTCACGCGCCCCTGCGCCCGAGAACCTGTTGCAGTCGGCTGGATGTCGAATGCGGCCAGATGGGGCTGCTGGTGGCCCCCCATTTCGACCATTCCGCGGGCTCGGCCTGTTTGTCAGCTGTGCCCGCCGCCGTGCTGGCCCACTGCGAATCGACGGCAATCAGGTCGGACCAGCCCAGCGGCGCATACAGCCGGTAGTGCTTGGCCAAGCCCTCCAGCAGGTATTCGCCCAGGGGTTCGGTGGCATCGGGTTCGAGCAGGGCCGCGAGTTGCGGACCAAGGATGATGGGCATGGAAAGGTCGGCGGTCATCTGCTGAAGGCGGTGGGCAACGCTCACGGGTTCGCCCAGGGCGGCGTGCGCGCGCCTGCGCGCCGGCCCGAACGATCCGACGATGGCGACCCCGGTCTCGAGCCCGATGCCCAGGGCCAGGGGCTGGATCGGGCTGTGCTCGGCAACCGGCTCGCGGCTGGCCAGGAGCTGGCGCGTGCTGCGCACCAGTTCCTGGGCCGCCGCCAGCGCTTGCCGGGCATGCTGCTGTTCGGAACCGCCTGATTCAGGCCAGACCGCAAGGATGGAGTCACCGACGACATTCTCCACCACGCCGCCGTGGCGTTCGACCACGTCCACGGCCTGGCAGCAGAAGGCGTGCAGCAAGGCGGCCACTTCGTCGGGCTGGCCATGCGTGGCCAGGGCCGTGAAGTTGCGGATGTCGGCAACCAGCACGCTGACGGTTCTGGCCTCGAGCTGCAGCTGGCCGCTGGGCTCGGTGGCCATCAGGCGTGTGGCCACCGGCGCCGGCAGGTAGGCCCCGAGATGGGCCGACAGGCGTTCGCGCTGGGCCCGGGTCAGCGCGTGTTCGACGGTGGCCAGGCTGATCGACGCCAGCAGCACAAAAGCCGCCAGCGGCAGCCACGGCAACCACAGGCTGGTCTTCAGCAGCACCAGCCCCGCCGCCACGACGATGCCCACCGACAGGACGAGCCCGACCAGCGGCAGGCGTTTGGCAGGCACGCCCTTGCTGCGACTGGCCAGGGCCAGCAGCAAGAGCGCGAACACGCTCATCAGGACCAGCTGCCAAAGGGGCCACAGCGCGGGCGTGTAGGCCAGCCGGTTGTCGAGCAGGCCCACCAGGCCCTGGGTGTGCACCTCGATGCCGGAGGCCACGGCACCATGCGGGGTGGCGACGGTGTCTCCCATGCCGAAGGCCGTGGCACCCACCAGCGCCACGGCACCGCGCAGCAAGGCCAGGTCGGCGCTGCCTTGCAGAACGTCGACGGCCGAAATGGCGATGAAGGCATCGCGCTTCAGTGCATAGGGCACGCGGATGTTGCCCTGCCCGTCCAGCGGCACGGCCACGCCGGGCAGGCTGCGCGAGCTGAGCCAGGCCGCAGGCGCCAGGCCCGCCGGAAACGGGCTGGGAACTCCCGCGCCAGCCCGGTGCCACTCCCAGTCGGGGGCGTTGGAACGGGCGGAAGCCAGGTCTGCGGGCTGCGCCAACTGCCACAGGGTGCTCAAAGCCAGGGTCGGGTAGGCGCGCCCTTGGTCGCAGATCAGGGCCGGCACATGCCGGATGACGCCGTCGTCGTCGACGCGCGGCGTGATGTGACCGAGCGAGGGGCGCGCCGCCAGCAGTTCAGGGGCCAGCCCGTAGGAGCCGAAAGCCGTGGGCGCAAAAGCCGGGCAGCCTGGCGTGCTGACTGCACCCGACACCACGCCAGTGCTCGATGCAGCGCCGGACTCGATGGCAAACAGCTGCGCCGCGACCACCGGGGACCGTGGACGGGTCCAGGCCGCCACAAGCGCGTCGTCACCGGCACGGGGGTCGGAGAAGATGATGTCGTAGGCCTGCACGGCAGCGCCTGCCGCAGACAGGCGCGACGACAACTCGGCCACCGTCGACCGGGGCCAGGGCCAGGGACCGACGGCCCTCAGGCTTTTTTCGTCGATGTCGACGAGGACGATGCGTTTCTCGGCGCGGCTGCTGGCTCCCCAGCGCCAGGAGGCGTCACCGACGATTTCCTCGACGCCGACGACAGCCGTGGGCGCCAGGACCGTCGGCAGCAGGGCCGCCACCGCGGAAAGCAGCAATGCAGCCACACGCAGCAGGCTGGGATGCTTGCGCCAGAGCTGCATGGTGGTGAATTGCCGGCTTCAGTCAGGAGGGGTGGGCTTCAGGCTCAGCGACCCCAGAGCGTCCGGCCCCGGAACAGGCCGCCTTCGGTCTGGCGTTCGAACAGATAGCCGGCTTCCTTGCCATCGAGCGACAAGGCACCCGACACGAACTGGTTGGAGTCGGCCACGGTGAAGATGCCGTCGGGTCGGATTCCGCCAGCGACCCGAAGCTCGCCCTTCAAACCCGAAGCCGAGGTGAGGTCGAGACCGGTGGCGAAGGTGCGGCGGGTGAAGTCGACCGTCAGGTTGCTGGCGCTGATGAGTGCAGGCTGGACGACGTTGCCTTGCTCGAACACGGCCGTGGCGCGGTTCAGGCTGAATTCGACGGTGCCTTGCAGCGACGCGGGGAACAACTGGCCGGGAACGGTCTGGTCGGCGCGGAACAGGCCGGCGGCTTCGTCGGCCACGGTGACGTGGCGGCCCAGTCGGGCCAGCGCAAAGGGCATGCTGAGCTTGTCGCCTTCTTCGGGCATCACGCCCCAGCGGCCCCAGATGAGCTGGTCGCCCAGGTCGCTGCTGCGGTTCAGATTGGGCACACGCACGGCGGCCAGCGTCAGCAATTCGGCCGCGGCCGTGTCGTTGCCGCGCTCCACTTCCAGGCTGGTCGGCTTCGCGGCGGCCAGACCCGAGGCACGGACCTGGGCCATCTGCAGGGCCGGAACGCTGCCATCGGCCTCACGGCGCGAGCCGGCCTGGGCCACGGACAGGTCGACGGCAGGGACCAGCCGCGTGCCGGTTTCGCCCTGGCGGATTTCGGCCATCAGGCCGCTCATGTCGGTCGACAGCACCTGGGCCCCGGCGCATGGGCCCAGCCCGGCTGCCAGACAGCCGTCGCCCAGGGCGCCGACCACGATGGCGCCGTCTGACACGGTGGCCCGAACACCCGTGGCGTCGGTCTGCACGATGAAGTCGGTGCCGCGAACGCCGATGGCGGCCAGCGGCGTGTTCAGCCTGAAGCGGGACTTGTCGACTTCGGTGGCGGCGCCGGAAATCGACCGGGTCACGCCTTTTTCCACCCGCAGGCGGACTTCGCTGAGTTCGGGGCGGGCAGCGTTGTAGTGGTAGGCCTGAACCTCCAGGCTGCTTTGCGGCCGCACGCTGACCGCCGCATTGTCGACAAAACGCATGTGCACATGCCCGTTGGCCGAGGTCTCGATGCGGTCGCCCACGTGCACCTGGCTGCCACGCTGCAGTGTCTGGTAAGAACCGTCGGGGCGGAAAACGCGCGCCTGGCCGATGAGCAGGCTGACATGGCCGACCTCGACGGCGTCACGCGCAAATACGGGCGCGCTCACTGAAGCAGCCATCAGCCCCAACAGCGCTGCGGCCAGCGGCAAGGCGTTCAAGGAAGTTCGAAAGCTCATGGTCATCTCCTGCAGGGCGCGCAAGGCGATCATGCCGCACGCCGTCACAATGCATCTTGCACCGGCTTTGGGCAAGCTGTTGTGTTGTGCGTCACAACGGCCAGGTTTGCCTGCGGGCACAGTTCCGGCGCCTCATGACCATTCTGATACCGATCCTCCAGGGGCTGCGCCTCTTCGAGCAGCTGCCTGTCGACAAGCTGGCTCAAGTGGCGCAGACCATGACCGAGCGCCGCGTGGAGCGTCGGGAGGTCATCGTGCGCCGCGGCGAGTCTGACGCCGGCCTGGGCTTCCTGATCGAAGGCCGCCTTCAAACCGTCAATTTCACGCTGGACGGAAAGGAAGTAGGCGCTGACTTCATCACCGAAGGCGACTTTTTCGGTGAACTGTCGGTGATCGACGGCAAACCAGCGCCGGAATACGTGATCGCGGTGGCGCCCTCCAGGGTGACTTTCCTGGACCGGGAACAAGCCCGGGACCTGATGTTCTCGACACCCCGCGGCGCCGAGGCCGTGGCCACCCGCCTGGCAGACCGCATGCGGCGCGCGGCGGGTCACCGCGCACTGCTGGCCCTGCCCAGCTCGTTCCAGCGCGTCTGCGCACAACTGCTGCTGCTGGCCCGTCAAGGCAAGGACGGGACTGTCGAGATCGTGACGCCGCCCACGCACCAGGAAATCGCCATCATGGTGAACACCAGCCGTGAAACCGTGACGCGCACGCTGCAATTCCTTCAGGGCATGAAGGTGATCACGCGAACCGGCGACATGCTGAGCGTGCACCAGCCCGACCAGCTTCAGCAAGCCGCCGACGGCAAGGTGACGCCCACGAAGTAGCGGTTCGGGAAGTTCCGGGGCTCAGCGCGAGGCGCTGCGCGCTGCTGCCAGCCAGCGCGGCCCGCGGAAGCGCACGATGCGCCAGTACAGCGCCAGGTAGCTGAAACCGAACAGCACCACCCCCGCCAGCAGCCAGCCCGAGCTGTCCCAGAACACCACGGCCGGCAGCACCGACAGCAGCGACAGCAGCCACAGGTAAGGCGAGGTCATCGAATTGCGGCGGGTGCGTTCTTCGACGTCGAGGTTGGCGAAATCGCTGCGCAGGAAGCGCCTGAAGATCAGGCTGTGCAGGTGGGCGCCGTCGGGTTGGCCGACGGGCCGGCCCTTCAGCACCTTGCGCCGGTACATGCTGAACACCGTTTCGAAAATCGGGTAGATGACCAGCAGCAGCGGAAACAGCGGCGACACCGCCGGGTTGCGCGCCAGCAGCAGCAAGGCCAGTTGCGCCAGATAAAAGCCCAGGAAGTAGGCCCCGCCGTCACCCAGGAACACCAGGCCACGCGGGAAGTTCCAGACCAGGAAGCCCAGCACCGCACCCACGCCGGCCAGTGCCAGCGACAGCACCAGGGTGTCGCCGACCCGCCAGGCGACGAAGGCCAGGCCGGCCAGCATGATGGCCACGCAGGTCGAGGCCAGGCCGTTGAAACCGTCGATGAGGTTGATGGAATTTGCCACGCCGGCCACCGCTACCACGGTCAGTACTGCGGCGAAAGGGGTGTAGACCACCAGCAGGTCCAACCCGGGCAGGTCGGTGCGCGTGATGGCGTTGTCCAGCACGATGATGGCCAGCCCGGCAGAAAACGCCGTGCAGAAAAGGCGCTGCGCGGGACTGACCTGCTTGGTGACGTCTTCGGCCAGCCCGGCCAGGAAGGCGGGCAGCCCGCAGGCCAGCAGCAGCAGCGCCGGCGTGCCCAGGTCTTTCGGGTTCTGCAGCCACAGCCAGCCTGCCGCCAGCCACAGCCCTGCTGCAATGCCCAGGCCGCCGATGCGCGGCACAGGCCGTTCGTGAAATTTCTGCGGCCCTGAAAAATCGGTGTCGGCCATGCGCCCTGGTTCGTTGCTGCCGATGCGCACCACCCAGGTCGTCACGACCAGTGAAGCAAGCAAAGCCAGCAGGCAGGTGACGAACATGACCATTTGCTCATTGTAGGCATGGCCCGTTCGGCCCCCTTGACGGGGGCGCCAGACCACCGGTCGAACACTCCTGGGCCGCCGGTACACTGCGCCGCTGCGTTCACCGACAGCCCGTCCTCCTCTTTCGAATGCCGACCTCCACCTCCCGCCTGCGCCCGGCCCTGGCGCTCTTGATGGCGCTATCGATGGCGCTGGGCCTGAGCCTGCCAGCGGCGCATGCCCAGACGGCCACGACCGGAACACCCGAGGCCAGCGTCAACCCCAGCGGTCCGGTGCGCCTGCGGCCTGCGCTGCCGGCTGTCCCCCCAGCCAGCACGGGCAACGCGGGTGGGACCAGCCAGCCGGCCGCACCTGGCTTCTATGCACCGGGTTATTTGCCGCTCCAGCCAGTGATGCCCACGCCTGCGGCCGAAGCACCGCCGAGCGAGTTCGAACGCTACGTGCAGAGGTTGCTGGACCCGAGTTCGGGCACGGCACGCGCATCGCGCGGCGACGGCGATGCCCAGGCGGGCCAGGACCTCGCCCGCGTGCCGCGCATCAGGCGTTTTGGTGTCGACTTCCTGAATCGCGCCGACGACACCAGCGCTGCCGAAGACAACCCGCTGGTCCCGCCCGACTATCTGATCAAGCCTGGCGATGAAATCCTGGTCACGCTCTGGGGCTCGGTCGACGCCGAAGTGCGGGCCGTGGTGGACCGCAGCGGCCGGATCGCGATTCCACGCGTCGGCCCGATCTTCGTGTCGGGCGTGCGTTATGCCGACCTGTCGGACACGATCTCCAGGCGCGTGGCCCAGGTCTTCCGCAACTTCGAGCTCAGCGCGTCGCTGGGGCGGCTGCGTGGCCTGCGCGTCTTCGTCACAGGCTATGTCGCGCGACCCGGGTCCTACAGCGTCACCAGCCTGTCGACACTGACTGCGGCGCTCATGAATGCGGGTGGCCCCAGCCCGGCCGGCAGCTTCCGCAACGTCGTGCTGCGGCGCGACGGCAAGGTGCTGGCCACCTTCGACCTGTACGACTTCCTCTTGAAGGGCGACCGCAGCGCCGACCGCGTGCTGCAACCCGACGACGTGATCCAGGTCGGGCCGGTGGGCCCCCAGGTGGCGCTGATCGGCAGCATCAACCAGCCGGCCATCTTCGAGATCAAGGCGGGCGAGACGATCAAGGACGTGGTCGCCATGGCTGGCGGCTTTTCGGCGCTGGCCGACCGCAGCCGGCTGACGCTGGAACGTCTGGGCGACCGCAGCGACGTGCGCATTCGCGAATTTGCCCTGCCCGCCAGCGAAGACACCCCGCTGACCCACGGCGACGTGATGCGCGCCTTCAGCGCGGTCGAAGCCAGCCTGCCCATCCAGCGCCAGAACAAGCGTGTGCGCATCGACGGCGAAGTGCAAAGGCCGGGCGAATACGTGCTACCACCGAACAGCTCGATCGCCGACGCCATGCGCGCGGCAGGCGGGCTGACCCCTGCAGCCTTCCTGTTCGGTGCGGAGTTCAGCCGCGAGAGCGTGCGCGTGACGCAGCAGGACAACTACGAACGCGCACTGCGCGACCTGGAAACCGAATTCACGCGAGCCGCCACCACGCAGCGCACGTCCAACGCCGACGAGGCTGCGGCCGCGACGGCCCGGGGCAGCGCCTCGGGCCGGCTCATCGAACGCTTGCGGGCCATCAAGCCCACGGGCCGCGTGGTGCTGCAGATGCAACCCGGCCAGGCCGAACTGCCCGACCTGGCGCTGGAAGACGGCGACCGCCTCTACATCCCGCCGCGCGCCACCACCATCGGCGTGTTCGGCAGCGTCTTCAACGGCGGCAGCTACCTGTTCAACGAAGGCCGCATGGTCGAAGACTATCTCCGCCTGGCCGGCGGCCCCACCCGTGGCGCCGACACCGAAAGTGCATTCGTCATCCGTGCCAACGGCAGCGTCATCAGCGGCCTGCAGAGCAGCAGTTTCTGGCGCAGCGGCGAACTGAAGGGCATTCCGGCCATGCCGGGCGACACCATCTTCGTGCCCGAGGAAATCAACAAGACGACCTTCGTGCAGAGCGCCAAGGACTGGACCCAGATCATCTACCAGCTGGGCATCGGCCTGGCGGCGGTTGCCACCTTCAGGAACTGACGTGAGCCCCGTTCAGGAACATCCGGTCGCCGAGGGCGGCCCGAACTGGGTAGACCTGGTTCTGTTGGTGGCGCGCCACCGCTGGCTGCTGCTGCTGGGCCCACTGCTGGCAGCGCTGCTGGCCCTGGGCGCCACCTATGCCATCACCCCGGTGTTCACCGCGCGAACCAGCTTCGTGCCGCCACAGCAGGCGCAGAGCGCGGCCACGGCGGCGCTGGCCTCGCTGGGAGCGTTGTCGGGCCTGGTCGGCGCAGGCGGCACGCTGCGCACGCCAGCCGACCAGTACGTCGCGCTGATGCAAAGCGTCACGATCACCGACAAGCTGATCGACGACTTCAAGCTGATGCAGGCGTATGGCGAGAAATACCGCAGCGACACACGCGAAGAACTGGCCAGGAACGTGCGCATTGCCATCGGCAAGAAGGACGGCCTGATCAGCGTCGAGGTGGACGACACCGACCCGGCCCGCGCCGCTGCGCTGGCCAACCGCCATGTCGAGGAACTGCGCAGCCTGTCTTCGCAACTGGCGTTGACGGAAGCCCAGCAACGCCGGGCGTTCTTCGAAGGCCAGATGCAGCAGACGCGCAAGCTGCTCGAGCAGGCGCAGCAGTCGCTTCAGGCCAGCGGCTTCAATGCCAGTGCCTTGCGCGCCGAACCCAGGGCCGTGGCCGAGGGTTTTGCGCGGCTGAAGGCCGAGTTGAGCGCCGGCGAAGTTCGCCTGCAGATCCTGCGCCGCACGCTCACCGACAGCGCACCCGAGATTGCGCAGCAGTTGGCCGTGCTCGGTTCGCTGCGCAGCGAATTGGCGCGACTGGAAGCCACCGACACCGCCACCGCCGCCGCCGGCCAGGGCGACTATGTCGGCCGCTATCGCGAGTTCAAGTACCAGGAAACGCTGTTCGAACTGCTGGCGCGCCAGTTCGAACTGGCGCGTCTGGACGAAAGCCGCGAAGGCGCGCTGATCCAGGTGGTGGACAGCGCCACGCCGCCAGAGAAGAAGAGCAAGCCGCGACGCTTGCGCACGGCCCTGGCCGGCGCCGGCGCAGCGCTGCTGCTGCTGCTGGTGGGCGTTGTGATCCGCCATGCCTGGCACCTGGCGCAAGCCGCCCCGGAAACCGCGGCCAGCGCCGCACGGCTGCGCGCCCTCTGGCGCGGCGCCTGAAAGCCCCATGCCGAACGCCCCCCTGCGCAGGGCGGCCGGGCCGGGGGCGGCCCTGCTGGGTGTGGGCCTCGTGCTGGGGCTCATGGCCTGGCTGCAGGATGAACTGAACCCCGACTGGCTGGGCTACGCCGCCATCTACCAGGACGGCGGCGCCTGGCTGGCCGACCAGGGCCGCGACCCGCTGTTCCTGCTGCTGATGGGCGCGATGTCGACCCTGTTCGGCCCCGACGGCTACGACACCTTCCGCTTCGTGCTGGCGGCGTATTTCGCGGTCTTCACCTACCTGCTGCTGCGCGGCCGCCACGTGCCCGCCGACGGACATGGCCACCGCTGGCCGCTGCTGCTGCTGGGGCTGCTGCCCTTCGTGGCACCGCGCTTCACGATCCAGATCCGCGAAGGGCTGGCGCTGACCCTGGTGCTGATCGGGCTGGTCCTGCTGAACCGGCCGAATCCCGCGGCTGCGGCTGGCACCAGCGCCGACGCTGCCACCGGTACCAGCCTCAGCCCGGCACGTTCAGGCGTCTTGCCCACGGTCTTGCTGTTCGTTGCCGCCGTGGCCCTGCACTCGGGCACGGTGGTGCTGCTGCTGGCGCTGCTGACCGGGCTGGCCGTGCGCCACATGTGTGCCGGCGCGGTGCGGCTGGAGTTGTGGCTGCTGCTCAGCCTGGGCATGCTGGCGGTGGCGGGCACGGCCGTGCTCTCGACCCTGGGCCTGGGCACCCCAGCGGGGCGGGCGCTGGTCGACGAGTGGTACGGGCTGCTGGCCGACGAAGAAGCCACGATATCGGCCGCGAAGTGGGCTTACTGGGGCCTGTACGGCCTGGGCGTGCTGGCCCTGGCGGGACGGGTGCGCTCGCTTTACCAGCGCGGCCAGTTGCCTGGCGACCTGCGACCCGTGCTGGGCATGGTGACGCTGGTGATGCTGCCGGCCATCTACGTCACTGCCTTGATGCTGCTGGGCGCAGGCATGCCGGCCATCGTGGTGTCGGGCGCTGCGCGGATGATGAACATGCTCTTGTCGGTGAGCCTGCTGATGCTGGCGCTGCGGGGCGGCCTGAACCTGCGCCTGGGCTTGTTTTGCCTGCTCGTGCTGGTCGATCAGGCGCGCGTGATCGTCGAGTCGGTGCTCGGCACCGGTGCCGTCGAGGCCCTGTGACGCGCGACGGTTCGCCGCCGATGGTCGTGGCCACGCTGATGTCCGTGTACGGACGCGACGACCCGGCGGCATTCACCGCTGCCGTGCAGTCGGTGCTGGACCAGGACCTGCCGGCGGACGTGGTCTCGCGCATCTACCTGGGCGTCGACGGCCCGCTGCCGCGGGCACTGGCCGACGCCGTGGCGGCCGTCGAACCGAAGCTGTTCCAGGTGCATCGCAGCGCCCACAACCTGGGCCTGGCACGCATGCTCAATGCGTTGATCGCGCGGCTGCAGGGCGAAGCCTTCATCTTCAGGATGGATGCCGACGACCTGTCGCTGCCGCAACGCTATCGCGCCCAGCTCGCGCACCTGCAGTCCCACCCGGACGTCGACATCCTGGGTACCGCGATCACCGAACGCGACGAAGCCAGCGGCCGCACGCGCCTGGTGCGCTACGCCGCCGGCCCGGACGAAGCGCTGCGCCGCATGCACTGGCGTGTGCCCGTGGCCCACCCCACGGTGTGCATGCGGGCGCGCGTGCTGACGCTGGCGGGCGGTTATCCGGTGAAAGGCACCAACGAGGACGTTGCGATGTGGTTCCTGTGCGCGAGCCTGGGCCTGCGCTTCGACAATCTGGCCGAACCACTCTTGGTGTACCGCGTGGCCCCGGATTTCTGGCGCCGCCGCGGCCTGGGCAAGGCGCGCTCCGAGCTGGTGTGCTACCTGCGCGGCATCTTCCAGCTGCGCGGCCTGTTCACGCTGGCCTACGCCGTGCCGGTGCTGCGCTTCGGCCTGCGCCTGATGCCCGCTGGCGTGTCGCGCTGGGCCTACAACCTGCCTTGGCGGCGCGGCGGCACGCTGGAACCACCCGCGTCTGGGTAGACTCGTATCGTTCTGTATCCTCGAACACGGTCACGAACAGCGTGGCGCGAGCTGCCGTTTCCATGAATCGATTCATGCTCGTTCAGCTGAAGAGCAAGTTCTTCAACATCCAGCGCTTTGCCCCCGGCGCCGTCGATGTGCTCGACGTCGGCGTGGCCAACCGCAGCGCCTTCGAGATGAAGCAGGTACTGCCCCAGTGCCGCTACCACGGGGTGGACCGCGAAGCAGTCTTCGACGCGCAGGAGCGCGGGCTGATGCAACGCTTCACGCTGATGGACCTGGAGCAGGACCCGCTGGCGTCGGCCGAGCGCGGGGCCTACGACCTGATCGTCATCAACCACGTGCTCGAGCACGTGAACAACGGGCTGCAGGTGGTGCAGCACGCGGTGGCCTGCCTGCGCCCTGGCGGCACGCTGTATCTGGAAGTTCCGAATGCCTTGAGCCTGGCGCGTGCATCCAGCCGCTTCAGCTACCACTTCCACGACGACCCGACGCACAAGCGCCTTTACTCACGCGAAGAACTTTGCAATGCCGTGTTCGACGCTGGCGGCAAGGTGCTTGAATGCGGCGCTGCCGGAACGCCGCTGAAGACCCTGGCGTCTTTGCCACGGGCATTGCTGGCGCTGCTGCGTGGCCAGCCGCTGGGCCACCTGTTCGTACACGGCCGCGGCGCCATCACTTACCTGGTGGCGCGGCGGCCCGGCCAGGCCTGAGCAGCAGCGGGGGCTTCAGTGCATCTTGCTGGCGTCTGGCGCCAGCGCGTCACCCAGGCGCACGCCACGACGGTCGAGCCAGATGAAGCGGTCAGCGGGGTTCGCACTGTCCTGCATGCTCTCGTAAAGGACGATGCGGCCGGCATGCACTGCAAAGACCGCACGCGACAGTGGTGCCGCCAGGCCTTCGATGTTGGTGCCCAGCACCATCAGCAGCACGGCATCACCCATGTGGGCGACCTCGGCACGGGTGGGCAGCCTGCGCTGAGCGATGCAGCGCAGGGCCATCTCGTCGGAAAGATGCGTCCACGCGGCCACGCCCGCGAGCTTGCCGTCGCGGCGGGCGCACATCACGCGCCCCTGCTGCAGCGCGCGGTCCAGGTCGAACACGCGATACAGGGGCAGATGGGCATAGATCGGCAGTTCCGCCAGGAAATGCACGATGGCGCGGAAATTGTTGCTGGTGTTTTCGGCGATGCCGAACAGGTCGCCGGATTCCGACGTGATGGGGGTTTCTTCGCTCATGGGGTGCTCCTGGACAATGGTGCGCAGTGTAAGCAACGGCCTGTCTAGAGCCTTTCCCAACTTGCCGGCACGATGTCGGCGCCCCGGTCCGGGTCGACGAACCAGCGCTGCGGCGCCACCACCACCTGCCCTGCCCGCTGCCCCAGCCATGCGCCCCACCAGCTGAAGCTGCTGTTGGCGATGACGTGGTGCTGGCAGTGGCTCATCAGCCGCAGGTCGTTCCAGCTGTCTGCATGGCGGTTGTGCTCGATGAAGTGCAGGGGCTCGCGACGACCGGCCAGCACCTCGCGCGCCCAGGCAGGCTCGTCGGAGAAGACGAAGAAGTTCGCCTGCGGGTGCGCGCCCAGCAGCCGGTCCATCGCCGCGCGGTAGTACTCGGGCGTGCAGACGGCATAGATGCGCTGATTCTTGGGGTTGCTCACATAGTCCCCGCGCCGCAGATGCAGACTGACTGCGGTGCACGCCGAAATGCGAGCCAGCCACTGGGCATTCAAGGGCGAAGGCGCCTGGCGAAACTGCAGCAGCGCACGCAGCGGCGCCTGCGCGTCGGCGAAATAACGCTCGCTTTGCCAATAGCCGTGCAGGTAGGCTGGCCCCGGGTTCTGCAGCACACCCGGCAGGAAGCGGCCGTCGGCGGGCTCGAACCAGGCACGGCCGCCCAGTCGCCGACCCGGAGCCAGCCGCGCCAGCAGCCGGCGCGCAAGCGGGTGACGGGCGAAGCCGAGCAAGGCCTGGAGCTGCTCGGGCGGCGCCGTCGGCACCTGGACCGTGAACACCCGCGCCAGTTCGTAACCCTGGTGCAGGCGGTAAGCCTCGAACTGGTCCAGCGCCAGCGACAGCGGCAGCCCGCTGCGCCAGGCCAGGGCCTGGCCACAGGCGAACTGGAAAAGCTGGTTGCCCAGCCCGCCAATGAGGTTGCTGACGATGCCTTTCATGAGGCTCCCCGCGGCAGTTCCTGGCGTCGGGGCCAGACAGCGAGCAGCCCCGCGCCCAGCAGCAGGCTTGCGGCCTGCACCAGGGCCGTGGCCAGGGCCGGCTGCGGCAAGCTCACCGCCCAGGACACGGCCAGCAAGTTGCCCAGGGCCAGCAGCAACAGCAGTGGCCAGGCTGGCCGCCCGCCACCAGCCACGCCAGCAGCACCGCGGTAACGGCTGACGGTGGCGAAGCTGCAGTAACCCACCAGCAGTGCCAGCGCAGCCAGCAGTTCCACCCTCTGCGGCGGCTGGCCAGCCAGCCAGGTGAAGCAGGCCGCCAGCCCCAGTCCGGCCACGATGCCCGAAGCCAGTGCCAGCCCCCAGAACACCCAGGCCGGCGACAGGCCCAGCCGCCGCCCGGCCGCGCTGAGCACCCGACCGTTCGACCAGAACATCACCAGCGGCATGAGCATCAACGAAGAGACAAAGATGCGCGTGACGACGCCGATGCTGATGCCGACGTCGGCCGGAGTCCGCGCGTCGAGGAAGAAAGGGGCGTTGATCACCAGCCCGTCGAACAGCGCCATCGCCATCAGGCTGGGCAGCCCCTGGCCCCGGCTGCGCCACACCGACCCCAAGGCCGGCCACAGGCGCCGCCGCAGTCGCCACGCCAGCCTGGCCTGCATCAAGGCCAGGGGCAGCCACTGCAGCAGCAGGGCGACCAGGGCACCTTCCGGCGTGCGGAACGCTGCGAGGCAGGCGATGGCGCAGACAGCCCCCACGGCCGCCGCTGGCGCGACCAGGCTGCGCCGACCGACCGCCGCACGCAGCAGGTCCAGGTCCAGGCCCCAGAGAACGATCACCAGCGCCACCAGCGGCAGCCCCCACAGCGCTGGCGACGGTCCGGCCAGCAGCGCGACAGCCACCGGCAGCCCGAGCATGGCCGAACACAGCACCAGCGCATAGGCGCGCAGCGCCCTGCGCAGTTTGTCGGCGCGGCGCTCCGGTCCGTGCAGCGCCGCCGCCTGCGAACACAGCAGGCGCCAGGCCGACATCAAGAACCCGGCGACAAAGAGGAAGTAGTACAGGCCCTTGGCGTCGGCAGGCAGCAGCCAGCGCGCGATCAGCGCGAACAGCGCAAACGACACCAGGCCGGTGAACAGCCGCAGACCGATGAACACGGCCGTTTCCAGCACCGTGGCGCGCATGAGCCGGCTCATCGGGTCACGCAGGGCGGTGAAGCGGGCTGACCCAAATCAGGACCTGTCGGCTCGAAGAAACAGCCGCTGGCCGATGCGCCAGCCCGCCCACAGCATGGTTTCCGCCATGCGCAACAGACGCGATCGCAGCGTCAGGCCAGCCCAGGGCCGCACGCGCAGAGCCTGCGCGCCTGTGACCACCTGCGCCAGTTCGCGTTCCGCCGTGGCCCGAAGGCCGGGCCGCAGCGTCGCGGTGATCGAGTTCGCCGCATCGACACGGGACATCACGCCGCCCTGCGACCAGGCCGCCACCCGGACACCGCCGACCAGCAGGCGAACAAACGCCTCCACGTCCACCAGCCAGACCAGGCTCTCGTCGAAGCGCACGACGGCATGGTCGCGGACGATCAACGCCGACGGCGGCCCGATCAGATTGCGGTGCAGCAGCACACCCGGCCAGCGGCGCAGCACCGCCGCCGCCCAACGCGGCGGGAAGTGCAGGCGGGGCGCCTCGCCCACGCGGTGCTGGACGCGGCATCGCAGGATCCAGACCTCGGCCGTGTCGCGTCGCAACTCGGCCAGCAAGGGGGCCAGCAGCCGGGCTTCGTCGGGCTCCTCGTCGTGGTGCAGCAGCCAGACATAGCGCCCGCGGGCCTGGGCCAGCAGCGCGTTCCAGTTCGGCACCGCGCCCAGCGACGGCCGGTTGCGCTGGTATTGACGGGCCGCGAAGTGTGCCGCCGGCAGGGCCTGCACCGCCGCGGCGATACGCGCAGCGGCGGTGTCTTCGGTGGAGTCGTCCGAGACCAGCAACTCGATCTCGCCGGGCAGCCCCAGGGCGTGCAGGCGCGCCAGGATGCGTTCGACGCCAGCCGGCTGGTTGTAGGCCGGGATCAGCACGCTGAGCAGCGGCTGGGTCAAGAGCGGCCACTCCGCAGGCCGGCCTGCGACGCCTGGGGCTCGTGCAACGCAGGCGCAGGCCGGTACTCCGGCACCACCTTCATCAGTTCGGCACGCACCCGCGCATCGTCCAGCGCCTGGGCGCTGGCGGCCAGGGCCAGCAGCGGCGCCAGCGGCTCGGCCTCTTCGCCCAACAGAGCCACGTGCAGGCGCGGCGTGCTGGTGGGCTGGGTGTTGTCGTCGTGGGCCAGCAATTCCTCGTAGAGCTTCTCGCCCGGACGCAGTCCGACGAAGCGGATCTCGATCTCGTCGGGCGTGTGCCCGGCCAGCCGGATCAGCGAACGCGCCAGGTCGACGATGCGCACCGGCTCACCCATGTCCAGCACCAGCACCTGGCCGCTTTCACCCACCGCAGCGGCCTGCAGCACCAGGCGCGCTGCCTCGGGGATGGTCATGAAGTAGCGGATGATGTCCGGATGCGTGACCGTGACCGGGCCGCCGCGGGCGATCTGGTCCTTGAACTTCGGGATGACGCTGCCACTGCTGCCCAGCACGTTGCCGAAGCGCACGGCCATGAAGCGCGTTCCGGGATGGGTGACGGCCATCGCCGACAGCACACGCTCGGCGGCGCGCTTGCTGGCACCCATCACGTTGGTCGGGTTGACGGCCTTGTCGGTGCTGATGAGCACGAAACGCTCGGCGCCGGACTCGGCCGCGGCCAGGGCGGCGTGGTAGGTGCCCAGGGTGTTGTTGCGCAGCGCGGCCGCGGCGTTGTGGTCTTCCATCAAGGGCACGTGCTTGTAGGCCGCGGCGTGGAACACGACCTGCGGGCGCCACTGCGCGAACACCTGGCGCATCTGCGCCAGGTCTTTCACGTCGCCCAGCAAGCGCACCAGCGGCAACGCCGGGAAGTCGTGACCGAGTTCCTGTTCGATGCTGTACAGGTTGAATTCCGACTGCTCCAGCAACACCAGCCGCGACGGCCCTTGCTGCGCGAGTTGGCGGCTCAGTTCGCTGCCGATGCTGCCGCCGGCGCCGGTGATGAGCACGGTGCGGCCGGCCAGGGTCTCGCGCAGGCAGGTCTCGTCCAGCTGCACTGGTTCGCGGCCGAGCAGGTCTTCGGGTTCGATGTCGCGCAATCGCTCCACCCGGCTGCGGCCGGTGCGCAGTTCGTCTACCGACGGCACCGTCAGCACCGGCAGCCCGGTGCCGCTGGCCAGTTCCAGGGCGCGCCGGCGCTGCGCCGCCGTGGCCCCCGGCAAGGCGACGACGACATGCGTGGCCAGACCGCGCTGGGCCTGTTCGGTGACGGCGTCCAGCGCCCCCAGCACCGGCACCCCGCCGATGCGCGCGCCCTGCTTGGCCGGGTCGTCGTCCAGCAAGCCCAGCACCACCCAGCCCTGGGCGCGGATGCTGGCCAGCAGCAGCCGGGCCGCGGCACCGGCACCCATCACCAGGGCCCGCCGCACTTCACCGGCGCCGCCAGCGACCTGGCCACGCATGTGTTCGTACAGCATGCGGTAGACGATGCGCACGATGCACAGCCCCATCAGGCTGACCACCGGGTGCAGCGCCAGCACCGCCCGCGGCACCTTGCTCAGGCCCAGCGAAACCACCACCAGTGCGGCCAGCGTGCCCGCCAGCGCGCAGGCCAGGGTCAGCCGCTTCACTTCACCGAAACCCGAGAAGCGCCACAGGCTCTGCGGCACGCGCAGCAGCAGCAGCGCCATCAGGTAGGCCAGCACCACACCGGCGAGCACCCAGCCGTCATAGGCCGGCCGCGCCGAAACCCAGCGCTCGAAGCCCAGCCGGAACAGGTAGGTGATGTTCCAGCACAGCGCGATCACGCTGGCGTCGACCAGCAGCGACAGGGGCTGCCGATGGACGCGCAGCCGCGCCAGCAGCAGGTCCAGCCGCTGCCAGAAGCCTTCGGCGGCGGCGTCAGCGCTGGAGTCGTCGGGCGTGTTCATCGCCTGGGTTCTTCGGGGCGTCTCGCGGCGGAAGGCCTGGCGAAAGCCTGCCGCAACAGGGCCACGACGGTGCGGCCCAGCACAGCCAGGTCGGTGGCCAGCGTCGCGCGTTCGGCATAGGCTGCGGCGCTCTGCAGCTTGCGCGGCAGGATGTGGTCGATGTATTCACGCTCGGCGTCCACGGCCGCAGCCAGCAGCGTGGCTTCGTCGATGAAGTCCAGCGAGGCCGGGTCGGTGATGCCCGGGCGCACCGCCAGCACCCGGTCGCGCAAGCTACCCGGGTAGTGGGCAACGTAGCGCGGCACCTCGGGCCGCGGGCCGACCAGACTCATGCAGCCGCGCAACACGTCGATGAGCTGCGGCAATTCGTCGATGCGCGTGCGGCGAAGGAAGCCGCCCGCGCGGGTGATGCGCGGGTCGGCGCCCACCGTCAGCAGCGGGCCCTGCAGTGGCGCGTCCACGCGCATGCTGCGGAACTTGTGGATGGCAAAAGGCACGCCGTGCCGGCCCACCCGCTGCTGGCGGAAGAACACCGGCCCGGGGGAGTCGAGCTTGATCCACAGCGCCACCGCCAGCAGCAGGGGCGACAGCAGCAGCAAGGCCAGGCCGGACACGATCAGATCGAACAGCCGCTTGGCCATCGCCGGCATCAGGCCAGCGCGGCGCGCACCGCGGCGGCCACGCGCCGCACGTCGGGCAGGTCCATGCGGGTGTACAGCGGCAGGCTTACCATGCGCTCGTAGGCGTGCTGGCTGTGCGGGAAGGCCTCGGGCTTCAGGGCATAACGCTCGCGCCAGTAGGGGTGCAGGTGCAGCGGGATGTAGTGCACGCTGCAGCCGATGCCGGCGTCGAACAGCCGTTCGATGAAGCGGTCGCGGTGGATGGCAGCGCCTTCGGCCAGGCGCACCACGTACAGGTGCCAGGCGTGCAACTCGCCCGCCGGCGCGCGCGGCGGCAGCACCAGCGGCAGCCCGGCCAGGGCTTCGTCGTAGGCCGCAGCCAGGGCCACGCGCTTCTTCTGGAAGTCGTGCGCCCGGCGCAGCTGGTGAATGCCCAGCGCGGCGGCAATGTCGGTCAGGTTGTACTTGAAGCCCGGGGCCACCACTTCGTAGTACCAGCTGGGCACCTTGGCGGTGAAGCGGTCGAAGGCGTCGCGGTTCATGCCGTGCAGGCGCATGGTGCGGGCGCGCTGCGCCAGCGCCGCGTCGCGCGTGACGAGCATGCCGCCTTCGCCCGTCGTGATGGTCTTGTTGGCGTAGAAACTGAACACCGTGGCGTCGCTGGCCAGCGTACCCACCAGCCGCCCGGCCACCGTGGTGGGCAGCGCATGCGCGGCGTCTTCCACCACCTTCAGGCCATGGCGCTGCGCCAAGGCCAGCAATGCCGGCATGTCGGCGGCCAGGCCGGCGTAGTGCACCGGCATGATGGCCTTGGTGCGCGGCGTGATCGCGGCTTCGACCGCGGCCACATCGATGTTCAGCGTGGCCGGGTCGATGTCGACCAGCTTCACGTCGGCGCCCAGATAGCGCACGACTTCGGCGGTGGCGGTGAAGGTGTGGGTGGTGGTGATGACTTCGTCGCCCGCGCCGATGCCGAGTGCTTCCAGCGCCAGGTGCAGCCCGGCGGTGGCCGAGTTCACGGCAATCGCGTGCAGGCCGGGGTCGCCCAGGAAGGCTCTGAAGTCGTCCTCGAAGCGGCGCGTCTTCGGGCCGGTGGTGACCCAACCGGAACGCAACGCATCGACGACCTCGGCGATCTCTTCTTCGCCGATCTCGGGCAGGGCGAAGGGGAGGAACGGCAGGGACGGCAGGAACGGCGATTCGGGCTTGCTCAAGGGTGCATTCATTCGGGCTTCTCGATCCAGGCCAGCCGGTGCGTGCGCAGCAGCGGCAGCGCGTTGCACAGGCCGTACAGCGCCGGGTGCAGCCGGCACACCCTGCGGGCCAGCGGCGGCGCCAGCGTCACGCGCCGGGCCATGAAGCGGCGGGCCTGCGGGAACAGTTGCCGCACGCGGGACAGGGGCACGCCGCGCACGTCGGGGTTGCGCGGATTGTCCACCGCGAAGTCGTACCAGACCACGGCCCCACCCGGCCGCAGCCAATGCCACATCGTCTGCGCCAGCCGCTGCTGGAAGGCGTCGTCGAGCAGCGATGAGAAGACGGTGGACTGCAGCACCAGGTCCTGGCTGTTGGCGGCCACCGGGGCCTGGACCGGGTCGGCCGCATCGCCCAGCCACAACTGCGTTGTGGCGGGCAGCACGGCGCGGGCCTGGGCATGGCGTTCGGGCAGCAGTTCGATGCCCTGCAGATGTTCCGGCCGAAAGCCCAAGCGCAGCAGTTCGAGCAGGTTGCCGCCGCCACCGCAGCCCACCTCGGTCAGGCGCAACGGGGCCGGGTCGGACCAGCCCGCCTGCAAAAGCAGGGCGATCAGCCCGCGCTGGCGTTCCTGCAGCGTCTGCCAGACGTCGGGCCGCAGCGGGCTGTAGCGGTCGGACAGGCCAGCGGCCTGCCGGCGTGCATAACGCGCGGCCAGGGCAGAGGTTTCGTCGCCCGGGGTCAATGGAGCTCCCCGCGTACCGCATGGCGCGCGATGACTGCCCCGTGGCGGCCGATGGCAGTCATTGCACCGCCTGGATGAAGCGCTGCGCCAGCACCGGGTAGGTGTGCCGGGCGAGCACGAAGGCGCGGCCGCGTTCACCCATCGCGCGGCGTTCCCCGGCCGGCAAGGCCGCCAGACGGCGCAGCCCATCGGCGCTGGCGGCGGCGTCCTCGGGCGCCACCGACAGGCCGCAGCCGCTTTCGGCCACCGGGTCGTTGCCGGCTTCCACGGCGTGCAGCACCGGCACGCGCGCCATCATGTAGTCCATCAGCTTGTTCGGGGCGATGCCGAAGCGGTAGATGGGCACCCGTTGCCAGCCGATGTAAGCCATGTCGACCGCTGCCAGCAGCGCCGGCACCTGTGCCTTGGGGATCGGCGGCAGCAGGGTGACGTTGGTCAGGCCCAGTGCGGTGATGCGGGCAGCCAGGCGTTCACGCTCATGGCCATCGCCCACCAGCACGAAGTGCAGGGCACTGTGCTCCTGCTGCAGCAGGACGGCAGCGTCCAGCAGGGTGTCGAGGGCATTGGGCAGCCCCATCGACCCGGCATAGCCCACCAGCGTGCAGCCGCGCGCGCGCGCCGCCTGCATCGCAGCCGCGACGTCTTCGCGCAAGGGCGGGGTCTCGTCCTGCCATTCGTCGAGCGCGATGCCGTTGGGCACGATGTGCAGCTTGCGCAGGTCCAGCCCGCGCCCGGCCATGTGGGCATGCACTTCGGGCAGCATCGACACGACGATGTCGGCATCGCGGTAGGCGGCGTCCTCGGCCAGCTGGCACAACATCGCGAAAGGATGAAAACGCGACATCCCGGCCAGCTCGATGGGGCTCAAGGGCCAGAGGTCGTGGACCTCGAACACCAGCTTCGCACCTGCACGCCGCGCCAGGCGGCGCGCCACCCAGATGTCCAGCGGGTAGCTGCTGGAGGCGATCACGACATCGGGCTTGAAGTCGCGCACGATGGTCCGCGCGTCGGCCCAGACCGCACGCAGGAAACTCGCGATGTTCCAGAACCTGCGCCAGCCATTGCCGCGGTAGCGCGGCGTGGCATACCAGCGGTAGGCGATGCCGTCGACGACTTCGTCGCCCGGCAGCGGCTGGCGCGTGCGCACGTGCGAAAAGTCGGCCGCCAGCATCATCACGGCATGGCCACGGCCAACCCATTCGCGGGCCAGGTAGTACGGCCGGTACTCCATGCCGAGCGCAGGGGTCCCGGCGTAGTGATTGAGATAGAGGATGTTCATGGGCGGCCGGGCAGCAGCCGTTGGTACAGCGCCAGCATGGTCTGCACGCTGTCGGCCCAGGCGTAGTGTGCAGCCACCCAGTGGCGGCCGGCCTGGCCCATGCGCTGGCGCAGCCTGGCGTCGTCGAGCAACTGCCCCATGGCGGCGGCCAGCGCGGCTACGTCATCGGGGGGTACCAGCAGGCCTGTGACGCCGGGGTCGACGACCTCGGGCAGCCCGCCCACCCGCGTGACGACCACCGGCAGGCCGGCGGCCGAGGCCTCGAGCACGGCCACACCAAAACTTTCCTGGCGGCTGGCCGCGACGAACACGTCGAGCCGGCGCAGTTCGTCGGGCACCTGGGCGTGGGCCACCGCGCCGACGAAGTCGACCTGCGCGGTCACCCCCAACCCGGCCGCCAGGGCCTGCAGCTCAGCGCGCTGCGGGCCGTCGCCCACCAGGCGCAGGCGCAGCGGGACTGCGGCCTGCCCCGCCCCCGCGACCGCTGCACGCGCATCGAGCAGCCGCGCAAACGCGCGGATCAGCAGGTCGACACCATAGACAGGGGCCAGGCCCTTGACCGTGCCGACGCACAGGCCGGCGCCAGAGGTCGCTGCACCATCGCCACGGGCTGCACCCGGCATCAGGTCGACACCGAAAGGCGTCACGGTCACGCTGTGCGGTTGCTTGCCCATCAGCATCAGCACCCGCTGGCGCAAGGCCTGGCTGGTGCAGGCCAGCGCGTCGGCGCGGCGCAGCACCCAGCGCAGCAGCGCGCGGTGCAGCGGCGAACGATCAGGGAACTCGAAGACGTCGCTGCCCCAGGCCGACACCAGCCTGGGCCGGCAGGCGCTGAGCGTGGCCAGCACGCCATAGCCGCTGGCATAGTGCGCGTGCAGCAGGTCGGCACGCAGGCGCTGCATCAGGCCCCGCAGTGCCCAGGCGTTGAACAGGTAGCCCCTGCCGCCAGCCACCGGCAGCGCATGCTGCTGCACGCGCGGGTTCCAGCCGGTGGGCAACGGGCGATGCTGTGAAGCCAGATGCACTTCCACACCTGCTGCGGCCAGCGCATTGGCCCAGCGCTGCAGGTGAATGGAGTTGGCCGCGCCCAGCAGCAGCAGCTTCATGGCCTGGCCACCAGCATCGCGTAAGGCCGGTCCAGCAAGTCCGCCAAGGGCGCAATGCGAATGCGTTCGCCGCGCAGCAGGCGCAGCACCAGCCGGCGCCAGGCCGGGGCGCCCGCGCTTTCGTCTTCCACCGCGTGGAAGTCGCTGTAGCCCTGGGCACGCAGCCAGTCCAGCACCTGCGCGCCACCTTGCGGGCCGGCGGCGCGGTTGCTTTCGAACACGACCACCGGCTTGTCGCGGGCGATGGTCTGGGTCAGGCCCTGCAGCACGGCCAACTCGGCGCCTTCGACGTCGATCTTCAGAAGCGCCAGCGGCACGCCCCGCAAGGCCTGCGGCAGCACGCCGTCGCCACGGCGCAGTTCGCACAGGCGCGCACGCCCGCCCTGCACACCGGCGAATCCGAAGCCCGAGCCGCCGAGGTTGCCGTCGATGTTCTGCAGGAAGGGCAGCTGCGCGTCGCGGTCGCCCAGGCCGAAGGGGTGCACGTGCAGGTGCGCGGCTTCGGCAAGCGCCGCGTTGCAGTGCAGCAGGGCCAGCGCCGGCGGGTTCGGCTCGAAAGCATGCACGGCAGCAAAGCGTGCGGCGAAGAACAGACTGTGATTGCCGATGTTGGCGCCGACATCGACGGCAGCGCCGGCCAGGAAAGCCGCACGGCGGTCGGCCAGCAGCACGTCGAACAGGGCCGCCAAGAGTTCGGCTTCATACACGCCAGCCACCAGCACCTCTTCGGACACGGTGTCACCCGGCAGCACCGCAAACGGTGCCGCGTGCGCGGCTGGCCGCGCGGCCAGAAGCCGGCGCAGCAGACGGCGCCGCAGCATCAAGGCCAAGGACAGGCGGCGCCGCCGGGCGACGTGGGTCCGATTCACCGCGCGAGCCCATGGCGGCGCACGGCCACGGCGGTGGGCAGGAGCACCAGCAATTCGGCGACGAGAACGGCAGCGGACAGAGCCAGTGCAGCCGACTCCGGACCGCCAGGTCCAGCCGGCAAGAACCTGGCCCAGAACAGCCACAACGCCAGCAAGCTGGTGAGCAGACGCAGCACGCCCAGCGCGCTGAGCAGGGCGAATGCACCACGCGCCTGCAGCTGGGTGGCCCACAGCCGGTTGACGAACAGCAAGACCCCCGCCACGGCCATCAACTGGCAGGCCTGCAGGAGGCTGGCGCCTGCCTGCGGCAGGGCCAGCGTCAACAGCCAGGGCAGGGCCCAGGCTGCCAGCGCGGCAGATGCCAGTGCCGCAGCCCAGCGAAAGGCCGGCGACCGCGCCAGCCCCGGCTTGTGCAATGCTTGCGTGGCCAGGCCCACCAGCGGGTCCGATGCCGCGCGCGCCGCCTGGTCGTACACCAGCGGCGCCAGATACGCCGCCACCACGCCGAACAGTTGCAGCACCAGCAGGCTGACCGAGGCCTCGCCCAGCGCCGTACCCGACGCGCCCAAGCCGCCCAGCAGCGCCAGCAGAAGCGCCACCTGCGCGGCCGCACACAGGTTCTGAACGAAAGCATGCAGATGGATGCCCGTGGGCGGCTGCAACCCGGCCACGGGCTCGCGCCGCAGACCTGCGCGCGACAGCATCACCCAGGCCACGCCCGCCGCCAGCAGCGAGGCCATCACCAATGCCGGGCCGAAGGCCGGCCAGCCCGCCAGCGCCAGCACGCCCACCAGCAGCAGCAAGGCCAGCGCCGGCGCGGCCGTGGCCAGCGCATAAGCCACCGGCCCGGCGGGTTTGAGCAGCAAGGACCGCAGCAGGCCATGCAGCACCAGCCCCGGCACCGCCAGCAGCGCCCAGGCCAGCCAGGGCGCCGGCCCCAGCGACGCCAGGGCGGCGGCGGCCACCGCGACAAGCAGCACAACGCCTGCATAGCGTTCGGCATAAGCGCGCAGCCGCCCGGGCGCTTCATTGCCGTGGTAGGCCATGTGCAACAGCGCCTGAGGCAACCCCAGCAGGCCCAGCGCCACCGCCATGTCCATCCAGCTCTTCAGCAGGCCGAAACGGCCTTGCGCTTCCAGGCCGAAGCGGCGCGCCACGAGCATCACGACGAGCACCGTCGCGGCCGAACCCAGGGCCTGCAGGCCGACGGCCAGCGCATGGCGGCGGATCAAGCCAGGGCGCCGCGCAGCGCCGCGACCACCCGGTCCTGGTCGGCCTCGGCCAGGTCGGCGCTCATCGGCAGGCTCAGCACCTGGGCGGCCAGATGGGTGCTGACGGGGCAGCAGTCGGGGCAGCAGTGGCTGGCGTAGGCGGGCTGGTGGTGCAGCGGCTTGGGGTAGTGCACGGCGGTGGGCACGCCGGCAGCTTTCAGCGCAGCCTGCAACTCGGCGCGCCGTTCGACGCGCACGGTGAACTGGGCGTACACGCAGTCGCGGTCGGGCCGCACCGTCACGAGGCCCAGGCCCGGCACCCCGGCCAGCAGCATGCGGTAGCGCGCACCCAGTTCGGCGCGGCGCTGCAGTTCCCAGTCGAAGCGCTCCAGCTTGGCCAGCACCACCGCGCACTGCAGCGTGTCCATGCGCCCGCCCAAACCCAGCCGGGTGTGGTGGTAGCGGGCGCTCTGGCCGTGCACGCGGATCTGCCGCGCTGCTTCGGCCAGGCGGTCGTCGTCGGTGAAAAGCGCGCCGCCGTCGCCGTAGCAGCCCAGCGGCTTGCTGGGGAAGAAGCTGGTGGCGCCGAAGGTGCTGAGCGCGCAGGAACGCCGGCCCTGGTACAGCGCGCCGAAGCTCTGCGCGGCGTCTTCGATCACGGCCAGCCCATGGCGCGCCGCGATGGCGTTGATGCCGGCCATGTCGGCCACCTGCCCGTACAGGCTGACGGGCATGATGGCCCGCGTGCGCGGCGTCACTTTGGCGTCGATCAGCGACACGTCGATGTTGCAGGTGTCGGCCTCGACGTCGACGAACACCGGCTTCGCCCCGGCCAGCACGACGGTCTCGGCCGTCGCGGCAAAGGTGAAGGGCGAGGTGATGACCTCGTCGCCGGGCTGCAGGTCCAGCGCCATCAGCGCGATCAGCAGCGCTTCGGTGCCGCTGGCCACGGTGATGCAGTGCCTGGCGCCGGTGAAGGCGGCCAGCGCGGCTTCGAGCTCGGCCACCTCCGGGCCCATGATGTACTGCCCATGGTCCAGCACCTGCTGGATGCGCGCGTCGATGCGCGGCTTGAGCGCGGTGTACTGGGCTTTGAGGTCGGTGAACTGCATGAGCCTTCAGCCTTCCAGCACGAGGGTGTCGCCGCTGAGGCGATAGCGCTCGCCCGTGGCCGGGCAGGCGGCGCTGCCTTCGCCGCTGGCCGGCAGGGCCAGGCGTTCGCCATGGCGGCTCATCCAGCCGATGCGCCGGGCCGGCACGCCCACCACCAGGGCGAAACTGGGCACGTCGCGGCTGACGACGGCGCCGGCACCAACGAAGGCGTGTTCGCCGATGGTGGTGCCGCAGACGATGGTGCAGTTCGCCCCCAGCGTGGCCCCGCGCCGCACCAGGGTGCGCCTGTACTCGGCCTTGCGCGGCACCGCGGCGCGCGGGTTGTGCACGTTGGTGAAGACCATGCTGGGGCCGCAGAACACCTCGTCTTCCAGCGTCACTGCGTCGTAGACCGAGACGTTGTTCTGCACCTTCACGTTGCGCCCGATGACAACGTCGTTGGCGACGAACACGCCCTGCCCCAGCGAACAGCCCGCCCCGATGCGCGCGCCGGCGCAGACATGGGCGAAGTGCCAGACGTGCGTGCCCTCGCCGAGCTGTGCGCCGGCGTCGACGATGGCACTGGGGTGGACGGTGGCGGCCACGCCTAAAACACCAGCGGCAGGCCCACGCGCACGCCGTCGCGGGCGCTGCGGTAGGCGGCGATCACCACCTCCAGGCTGCGCAGGCCTTCGTAGCCGTCGACCTGCGCGTGCGCCTGGCCACGCAGGGTGTCGATGACGTTGGCGTAGTAAAGCGGATGGCCGTAGCCGTAGACCGAAGCCGGCGCGTAGTTCGCGGCCTGAACGTCGGCGTCTTCGGGGCGGCTGTCGGCGAAGGCCCAGTGCTCGATGCGGTTGACAGCCACGCCGCCCACGCGCACGGTGCCGCGTTCGCCCAGGATCGTGAGGCTGCCTTCGAAGTTCTGGCCGTGCGTGAGCATGGTCACGTTGATGCTGGCCATGCCGCCGGCGCGCAGGCGCAGGCTCATCACGCCCGAATCTTCGGCCTCGATGGCGCGCGCCTGGGTGGCGGTGTAGGCATGAACGCTGTCGACCGGGCCCACCAGCCAGTCGACCATGTCGACATAGTGGCTGGCCTGGTTCATGAAGGCGCCGCCGTCCATGTCCCAGCGGCCGCGCCAGGGCGATTCGTCGTAATAGCTCTGCGGCCGCGTCCAGAACACGTTGACGACGACCATGTGGATGCGGCCGAAGCGGTCCTGGGCGATGGCCTCGCGCACGCGCTGCAACGTCGCGTTCAGCCGGTTCTGCTTGACGACGAAGAGCTTCACGCCGGCGTCGCGGCAGCCGCGCACCATGGCCATGCCTTCGTCCCACTTGGTGGCCATGGGCTTTTCGCTGAGCACGTGGCGACCGGCCTGCGCCAGCTGCAGCGCCTGCCGCGGGTGCAGGCCGCTGGGAGTGCACAGGGCGGCGATGTCGAAGTCGCAGCCGGCGATCAGGCTGTCCAGCGAAGCGAAGCCCGGTGCGCCAGTGGTGGCCGAAGCCCGGCTCAGGGCTGCAGCGTCGGTGTCGCACACCGCCACCAGTTCAGCCCGGCCGGCATGGCGGCGCAGGGCTTCGATGTGGTTGGCCGAGATACGCCCGCAGCCGACCAGCGCAAAGCGCACGGGGCGGTCGGTGATCGGGAAATCGGCAGGCATCGGCAGGGGCGCGCAAAGCGCCGGATTCTAAGGCGCTGCCCTTGGTCAGGGCCGGGCGGCGGATTGGCCCGACGGCGCGCAGACGGCAAGCCAGGCGGTGGAGCGCACCATCCTTCTGCGCCGGAAAGAGCAGCGCACTCCCCCTCGAACAAGGGGGCCGCGATGCGCGGAGCCTACCCAAGCGCGCCGCCACGCCCTACCGTCTACCTTGGTCCAGCGCGATGCTGTTCCCCCGAAGCCAATCCCGGAGGTTTTCTCATGAACGCTTCAACGAATTGTCTGCGCCGCCTTGGCCACGCCCTGATCTTCGCGGGTGCCGCCCTGGGCCTGCTGCTGGGCAGCCTGGCCGCACAGGCCCAGGTGCTGGTCATGCCCGATTCCACCAACAATCGTCTGGTCAGCTTCAGCGCTGCCGACGGCAGCCTGCTGAACGCCGAGCTCTTTGGCCTGGCCGGGGGCACGCCACTGCACGCGCTGAGCGTAGGCAACGAAATCTGGATCAGCGAGCAGTTGGGCGACCGTGTCTCGCGCTGGAGCGTGGACGGCAGTTTCCTGGGCCAGCTGGGCGGCGGAGCCACTGGCGGCCTGGACAACTTGCGCGGCATGGGCCTGGTGGGCAGCACTGTGTATGTCACGAACGCGGGTACGGCCAATGGTGCCCCCGGGCCGTCGGTGATGATGTTCGACACCAGCGGCACCCCAATGGGCAGCTTCGCCACCGGCACCACGGCGCCCAGCCCCTTCGGCGTGCTCGCCTTCCAGGGCGGTCTGCTGGTGTCTTCCTCGGCGGCCAATGACGACATCCATCGCTACAGCCTGACCGGCACGCCGCAGGGCACCTTCCACAACAGCGCGACACTGAACTTCGCCGAGCAGATGGTTTTTGCCAGCAATGGCGACATCCTGGTCGCCGGTTTCAGTTCCAACAACATCATGCGCCTGAACCCCGCCAACGGCAGCGTCGTCACCAGCTACGCGGCCCCTGGTGCACGTGGCGTAGCGCAGCTGGGCAATGGCAATCTGATGTGGACCAGTGGCGCCGGTGCCTTCGTGCTGAACATCAGCACCGGGGCCAGCACCCAGGTCTACACCGGTGGCGGGCGCTACCTCGAACCGCTGACTGCCGTGCCGGAACCCGCCACGGCACTGCTGTGGTTGGGCGGCTTGCTGGCCGTGGCGGCCGTGGCGCGGCGCCGCCGCGGCTGAGCCCGTCGCAACGCCGGCTGCGCGCGCCCGTTGCAAGGGGCCCGGGCCGGCTGGAGCGGCCCCGCCTAAACTTGCGTCAATTCCAACGAGTCGACGCATGAGCACCCCTCCCCAGACCGACACCCCCGCCGCCGACGAGAACCAGCTCATCGCCGAGCGCCGCGAGAAGCTGCGCGCCATCCGCGCCCAGGGCGTGGCCTTCCCGAACGACTTCAAGCCCACGCACCACGCTGCCGACCTGCAGGCGCGCTACAGCGAGGTGCCGAACGAGGAACTCGAACCCCAGGGCGTGGCCGTGAAGGTCGCCGGGCGCATGATGCTCAAGCGCATCATGGGCAAGGCCTGTTTCGCGACGCTGCAGGACGGCTCCACCGGCAAGACCCACGGCCGCATCCAGCTGTACGTGACGCAGGACGCCATCGGCGCCGAGGCTCTGGCCGCCTTCAAGCACTGGGACCTGGGCGACATCGTGGCCTGCGAAGGCACGCTCTTTCGCACCAAGACCGGCGAGTTGTCGGTGAAGGCCAGCCAGGTGCGCCTGCTGACCAAGAGCCTGCGCCCGCTGCCCGACAAGTTCCACGGCATGACCGACCAGGAACAGAAGTACCGCCAGCGCTACGTCGACCTGGCCACCGACGACACCGCGCGCTCGCGCTTCATCGCGCGCAGCAAGGCGGTGAGTTCGATCCGCGGCTTCATGGTCGAACACGGCTTCCTGGAAGTGGAAACGCCGATGCTGCACCCCATCCCGGGCGGCGCCAACGCCAAGCCCTTCACCACCCACCACAACGCGCTGGACCAGCAGATGTTCCTGCGCATCGCGCCCGAGCTCTACCTGAAGCGCCTGCTGGTGGGCGGCTTCGAGCGCGTGTTCGAGATCAACCGCAACTTCCGCAACGAAGGCATCAGCGTCCGGCACAACCCGGAATTCA